>BNJU01000262.1_pt1 | contig 140715 bp, 173 predicted proteins | sample 8539281 | NCBI WGS metagenome assembly BNJU01 (sample SAMD00202456, study PRJDB9452) | human saliva metagenome | isolation source: human saliva | place: Japan
CAGCGTTTATTTAGGAAATACTTTTTAATAGTAGAAAGCATTTCCTAAAATAAACGCTTGATCCACAAAATTTTGCACATTGTTTCAAATATTTTGAGAAAAGGGTATATACAACAGTAGACTTATTAAAAAAGCGCTATCTTGATAATATTCAAGATAAACAGAGTCTATATAGGAGGTTGAATTAGAGTTTTCAATAGTTAATTTAAGCCATCAGGCAACTGATATAACAGTAACAAAATCTGTAATATCATCTTAGGGAATCTCTATTTTTGAAGTGGAAAGATATGATCAGGATGGTTGCCCTGTGCAATTGATTGATAGAAAATCGAGGATAGAATTCTTTTGAAGTTTCTTATGGTACAATAGAATTTGCTTTTTGGGAAAGCAAAAAGATTCAGAGGATATTGAAGAACGCTTTTAATCAATATATGAAAGTCATACAAACACTCTCAAACCTTAAACCATGCTATACAGGGATTTGGAGTGCATCCTTATTGGTATTTAAATGATAATAGAGCTGTTAAATTACCTCGTTATCAAAATACTTTTAAATTTCCTTGGCTTTATCGGAAAAATAAAAAGATTCTTTTTCATGCTTTTCCTCAATACGGTTCTTTTATTTGTGGCAATCAGGTACAATTAGATGTCAGCAAAACAATTATTTAAAGTTATCAACGCTTTTAATAAGATTGAAGCTGTGAAAGCTTACCTTTTTGCTAACTCAGAATTTTGGGGACAAAATTGGTCAACTAAAATTTCACGAGATATGGGAAAATTCTATGCATGGGGTTTTTGAAGAATGTCGGTGTTAATAAGATATCTTTTTGAAACAGAAGAAGATTTTTAATTATCTTGCTAATTCAGCTCTTTTTACAGCCGAAGAGAAACAGAAATCTCTATTTTAGACATTCGTGTAAAGATTATTTGGGACAGGAAGAAATCTCAGCTTGGGATTTAAGTGGTCAACAGCACTATATTCTTCCAGACAGGCAGAATTTGCTAATCATAGAAACTATCAATATCAAAGAAATTTAACAAAACGAGGACTGTTGAGAGGTTTAGAAGCGTCTACGCAACCACTGGAGAAAACCTTTGTTCTATTTACTTTTCACGTTGGACTTTTGGAGAACTTAGATGAATTAGAAGCTCTGAAAAAGTGATTTTCTGCAGTTTATAATCATGATTCATAAAATTCATCAGAAGCAATTCTCACAAAAATTATCATAAAGAAGCCAAGGGTTCATCAATCAATTTTCGGAGAGCAGTGCTAGAGTGTTGCGAAAGGGAGTTCAAAAGGCGTGGTTTGGGGGAAGAGAGGTATATAAAAGGAAATAAAACAGAAAAAAGCAAAAAGCTGACCGACAAGGGAAGAGCTGGTAGAATAAAAGTTGTCTCAGAAAGAAAGCAGAGCCCGCTGAAAACTGAACAAGAAACGAACCAACAAGTGCAGGGTGACATAAAAAAATGTGACCTGTCAAGAACGAAACATAAATCTGTCGTTGGACATTAATGGGTAGAAGACTCAAGCTTTTAATGATCACAGGACGAACGCTGGCGGCGTGCCACAATACATGCAAGTGGACGCGAGAACTGCACCTCGTCATTTCTTGAGTCATTGGGTAGTGAAACGCGTCGCTGGCTGTGCGCTGTGATTGAAGATGCAAAGCGCATCACTAGTAGATGGACCTGCGTTGTATTAGCTAGTTGGTAGTGGAGCTTGCAAGGCGGCGATACATAGCCGACTACTGAAGGGTGATCAGCTGGACGAGACATTAGACTCCTACGGGAGGCAGTAGGAATCTTCGGCAATGGACGAAAGTCTGACGAACGCCGCGTGAGTGAGGTTTTCCGGATCGTAAAGCTCTGTTGTAAGTGTTAAGGAGCATTATTATTGAGGTGGAAAGTTCCACACACAGTGACGATGGCTTACCAGAAAGGGACGGCTAACTACATTACTTAGCCGCGGTAATACATGGGGTCCCGCTGACGTTGTCAGCGGATTTATTGGGCGTAAAAGGGGCGCAGGCGGTCCAGGAAGTCTGGAGTAAAGGCTGTAGGCTCAACCATAGTGGTAACTCTGAAACTGTCAACCAGGTGCAGAAGGGAGGTGGAATTCCATGTGTGGTGAAATGCGTGAATATGGAGGAACACCAGTGGCGAAAGCAGCTCTGGTCTGTCACTGACGCTGAGGCTCGAAGCGTGGGTGGCGAACAGGATTAGATACACAGTCCACGCCGTGAAGCGATGAGTGCTAGGTGTTTAGGCCCTTTCCGGGCTTAGTGCCGGAGCTAACACCGAAAATAGCACTCCGCCTGGGAGTACGACCGCGGTTTGAAACTCAAAGTGTGGGGCCCACAAGCAGTGGAGCACTGCCGTTTCAATTCGAAGCAACGCGAAGAACGCCTGGTCTTGACATCCGATGCTATTCTTAGAGATAGGGAAGTTGCTTCGGTACATCGGAGACAGGTGGTGCATGGTTGTCGTCAGCTCTGTTCGTGAGATGTTGAGTTGAAATCCCGCAACGGCTGTATATTATTAGTTGCCATCATTAGGGTTGGGCACTCTGGCAGGACTGCCGGTAATAAACCGGAGGAAGGTGGGGATGACGTCAAATCATCATGCCCTTATGACTGGGCTACACGTGGTCAGTACGCGGGTTGCGGCAGGCGGCAAAGCTAATCCTCTGAAGCCGATCTCCGGTTTCGGATTGGAGGCTGCAACTCTCCATGAGTCAGATCGCTGGTAATCGCGGATCAGCACGCCACGGTGAGCCGTTCCCAGGCGCCCACACTTAGTCCTACAGGAGTTTGCAGCTTGCAAGTCAGGTGGGGTAACCTTTTAGGGAACCAGCCGCCCTAGGTGGGATGGATGATTGGGGTGAAGTCATCACTCTGCGGGTAGCCGTATCGGAAGATGCGGCTGGATCACCTCCGCTGGGAAAACGCAAAGCACATTAGGGAGACTCTTGTTTGAGTTTGAGAGGGTGAGGTGGGGCATAGCTCAGCTGGAGAGCGCCTGCTTTGCTGCCAGGAGGTCAAGCAGTTCCCGATCCGCTAAGGCTCCATTTAGCTGGATATAACAGACGGTTCGCTTGCGAATACTTCTACCTGTAGAAGATTATCTATTGCTACAAAAAGTGATCTGGGTTCAACTTCATATCTTATTTCCCAAAGACAAGGAAGTCTATAAAAATCCACTTAGGATTATGTTAAGTATCCTAAGTTCGTGACAATTGAATGGCTAGTATTAAAAATACTATAGCGCAGCTATGGAAACAAAAAAGAAAACAGAGACTGAAAAGCCAGAGAACGAGAAATGAGTTAAGTTAATAAGGGCGCACGGTGGATGCCTAGGCACTGGAGCCGATGAAGGCGTGACGAACGGCATGCTTTGAGACATAAAGTAAAGCGCCGATCCGAGATATCGAATGGGGGAACCCAATGGTGATACTGTATCCATAACTGTTAAGGTTATGAGGAGAAGGAGGAACGCAGTAAAGACTGAAACATCTGGTAGCTGCAGAAGAAAGCAAAAACGATTGCCTCAAGTAGCGAGCGAAGAGGCGGGAGGCAAGCAAGTGTTTACACTCTGGGAGTTTATAGAACTGCGATAAAGCAGCCAAGGGGCAGAAAGACTCTGGGAAGAGTCCTTGAGAGAAAGTAAAACCTCATGTTTGAAATTCACTTGGTACCAAGCAGGATCCTGAGTACGGCAGGACACAGGGAATCACGTCCGGAATCTGGGAGGCCCATCTCCCAACCTAAATACTCTAGTGACCGATAGTGAACCAGTACCGTGAGGGAAAGGTGAAAAATACCCGGAAGGGGAGTGAAAAGAAAGGACAAAACCGTGCTGAGAGATTTCGACCCGTTAGGGTGAGAGCGTGCCTTGTAGAATAGAACCGGCGAGTTACGTTTACGTGCGAGGTTAAGTTGAAGAGACGAACACGGAAACCGAAAGTCTGAAAGGGCGGTTAAGTACGTGGTCTTAGACCCGAAACCAGTGACCTACCGCCTTGAGCAGGTTGAAGGTGCGATGCACTGATTCCAGACCAGGACACGGGCTGAAAAGTGTTTGGATGACTTGTGGTGTGGAGAAATTTAAAACGAACTTGGAGATAACTGGTTCTCTCAACGACGCTTTAAGGCGCGTCGGTCGCGAGACTCTTGGAGGTATTTTATTTGGTGAGGTCATCCGGATTACCAATCAGAATATAAACCGAATGTAACGAGTTAGACCGGCAGGTCGGACTCACAGTGCTAAGATCAGCCAGTCGAGGAAACAGCCCAGACCACAGCTAAGGTCCCTAAATGGGGTATTTAAGTGGAAAGGATGGGGGTTGCACAGACGACAGGATGTTAGCTTAGAAGCAGCTGTTATTCGTTTCAAAAGGTGCATGTGCTCACTGGTCGAGTGACCCTGCTGAAAAATGTGCAGGGCTGAAACAATTTGCAAGCTGTATGGATCCCTTGGGGGATCATTGGGAGGCGTTCTATGTGCGCAGAGGTGTACCTGAGGAGCGCTGGGTGCATAGAAGTGAGAATGCCGGTATGAGTGGCAAGACAGAGTGAAATCCTGTCCACTGCGTAAGACTAAAGTTCAGGGCTCGTCCGCCCTGGTGAGTCAGGACCCTGAGGAGACCGTCGGTGTATCCGATGGGCAACAGAGTTGATATTCCTGTGCTAAGTATTGAGTGAAGGAGGGACGCAGCCGAACAACTAGGCGTGCGTTGGAAGAGCACATCCAACTGAGAGTGAGGTGAGGACTGGTCAAATGCTTGGTTCTGTACCACCAAGCTGTGACGGGGAGCGAAGTTTAGTAGCAGGCTAGTGATGTCACTCTGCCAGAAAGCTTCTGGCGTTAATGAATACTCTACCCGTACCGCAAACCGACACAGGCCATTCGAGACGGAAGTAGCACTCAGGTGATCGACAAACTCTCGTTAAGGAACTCGGCAAAATGGCTAAGCAACTTCAGGAGAAGGGCGCTGGCGATCAAAGTCAGCGGCCTGGTGAAAAGCTGAAAGCTGGCTGTTGTATCAAAAGACAGCAGCTCTGAAATCGTGAGATGAGAGTATGAGGGAGTGACGTACTGCGATGCTGGAAGGTTAAGAGGAGCGCTTGAGACGTTTGTCGAAGTGTGAATTGAGCCCGCAGTGAAAAACGGCGGCGTATCTCAACGGTCTGGGTAGCTGAAATTCAACTTGTCAGGTGAGTTCGAGCCCGCACAGAAAAGGCGTAATGATTTGGGCACTGTCTCGGCAAGGAGTCTCGGTGAAATTTTGAGTACACCTGGGAGGAGTGCAGGTTACGCGACCGAGACGGAGAAGACCACTGGGGCTGCTGCCGTTTGATGTGCGTATCTGTTACACGTACACCAGGATGGGTAGGAGCAGGAAGGAGTGAACGCTGGATTTACTTGGAAGCGATGTTGGATACTACCATGCCAATGTGATGATGGCTTCTCTAACTTGCTGGGTTGATCATCTGAGCAGCCAGTGACGGCGGTTTGACTGTCGGTCGCCTCCTAAAAAGTGTAACAGGCACCAAAGGTTCCCTCAGACTGGTTGGAAATCAGTCGCGAGTGTAAAGGAAGGTATGAGGGGCTGACTGCAGGGGACAGACAGGTCGAGACAGGGTTCAGTGAGCAGTGATCCCGGTGGTACCGTGTGGAAGGAGGCCATCAGCTCAACCGGATAGCTACCCTGGGGACCAACAGGCAAACTATCTCCCCCAGGTTCACATCTGACTGAGGTTTGGCACCCTCAGTGTCGGCTCGTCGCATCACTGCTGTGGAGTGGTCCCAAGGGTTGGGCGCCGCCCAGTATTAAAGCGGCACGCTGAGGCTGGGTTCAGGCACGTCGTGAGACGGTTTCGGGTCCCCTATCCGTCATGAGCAGAGAGAGATGTGGATCTGCTCCCTGGTACGGAGGGACCAGGTGGACTTTACCGCTGGCGCACGCAGTTGTTCTGCCAGAGCATCGCTGGGTAGCTAAGTGGGGAGGATGGCACGCTGAAAGCATCTAGTGTAGCAAGCCCCCTCAGATGAGATTTCCCATAACGTTCCAGTTAGTAAGAGCCCTGAGAGGAAGAACAGGTAGATGGGTTGGAGGAGTGGAAGCGTTGCTGGAGGACGTGAAGCGGACCAATACTAATCAGCTCGAGGACTTGTCGAAATCAGTTACTAAAGACGTAAAAATCCACTTGCACGAAAATAGGAAATGTGCAGTGTTTGATGGACCTCGACTCGTTTCTCTTTTCAAGGATTAGCCCAGTATCCTCATACCCAGAGCAGGCGACGGCGTGCGGTTTCAGTGGCTCAGCTATTCAATCGTGGGTGAGCGATCACGCGGTGTTAGTGATGATAGCCTGGGGAGACACCTGTACCCATGCCGAACACAGCAGTTAAGCCCTAGCACGCCTGGAAAGTGAGTTGAGAGGTTGCCCCTGTCGAGATAGGGTCGTCCTTAGCAAAAATTCCGCATAAGCTCAGTTGGTAGTAGCGCGTGACTGTTAATCATGATGTGTAGGTTCTGAGCCCTACTGCCGGAGTTTATATATTCATAAATAATGACATCTTTACCTAGGTGCTTTTTAGTTTTGATCAATTGTATTGAGGTTGAATCGAGTAGCATACAAAAGAAAAATGGAGCTAATGGTTTCTCCTTAGACTATTAGAATGATTGTTTAATAGTGCAGACAGTTTGAGATTTGTTATATTTAGCAAGTTAATGTATCGTCCAAATTGGTTAAGCACTATGAGTAAAAATAGATTATATGCGCGGCGATTAGTTTTATGTTTCTTGTGAACTTTGATTTGTTGATATTGTTCTCGAGGTGGGCGTGTTCGACATACCCTAGCTTTATCTTGAATTTTTGATCCTCTTAATTTCAATCTGTGAATTATTGAATGTTTCGAAATTTGTCCAATTTCAAATAAGCTAAAGGAACCGTGTGGGTCTACTTATCATAATTTTTGCGTAAAATAAAGGATCTGCTTAAGTGTTTTATTAGTTTCAGTATTGAGGTGACGTTTTGTTTAGAAACTGTTTAATCTGTTGGTCAGAGGTTGTAAATAAAACAGCCAGTTAAGATGGGACATTTGATCCTGTTCTTAAAAAGTCTTTTCGTTTTTATAATAATTTTATTATAAAGGAGTCATCATAACAGATGGAAGAAAGATTTTTGAAATTGTTTTAATCACAAGGTTAAGCCAATTGTATGGAAATTAGCCGTTATTACTTTATTAAAATGTGGACTCGTGAAGATTGGCAACAGAGGGATGTTGATTTTGCACCAGTATGTAGGGAACATCCAGAATTAGAAAGGATGATACAAGTGTATATCTATTTTAAGACACGTTTTCTAATTACATTAAGATGTTTTTGCGTCAGCAGAAAGTCAAAACGTCGTTTTAATAGAATGTCTTATGAAGAAGTCAGTGAGATTGAACACTGTTTGTCAAGATGGCGGTATGCAATTGGATGAATATATTTTGAGCTATCGTGATAGTTTGCTTGCATATAAACAAGGTCTGAGTACTGAAAACAAGAGCTGTTTGAGCGCTTTAGTAGAGAGCACTTTTTGGGAAGGCAAAAGTATGCTGAAAGATTTACGTAAAAATTAAGTGATTTTAAGAAAAATAGTTAAAAGGAAAGAATGGAACAGTGATTGTACCATTCTTTTGTGGTTGATGAAAAAAGTTGTATAAAATTATTGGTTTTAACATATGCCATATTATCAAACTTTTTGATATAAAGTGTGTTTAACAGTTTTTCAGGGAAGGCATATTATGGAAATTATTGAAAAACTCCAGCTAAAATCAATCTTGAGTCTTGATATTTGCTGGAAAATATCAAGATGGTTTTCATGAGTGTCAATGATTATGGCTAGATGTTGATTTAAATGATTGTTGACTATTACAGAAATTGCTGAGGATAAAGAATAGTTGTAGAATCAAATAATTACAAATACCTTTTAAACCGAAAAATGATGTTTATAAAGCTGCTCATCTTCTGAAAGAGGCGATACCATATCTCAACGAGGGCTCAGATATCTCTTCAAAAAGATACCTATATGTCTGGTTTAGGCAGCGGGTCCAGTGAGCTGCTGCAACTTTACGTGCTCTCAATTGTTGTGGAAACTCAATTTATCATAAAAGAACTGAGTGATGTTGGTTTTTGAAGGTGGAAGTGATGTTCCTTATTGCATTTGAGAAGCAGGCTGTGCTTTAATTTTCAGGTAAAGTGAAATTGTAGAGACCTTTGACACTAGACACCTAATCAACTTGGGTGGTTTTGGTCAAACTGATTTTGGAATTTCAACGAAAACAATCTTTAAAAGAAATTGATATGGCAACAATTTCTCGAGTTGATATTCCTGCTCTAAAGAGGCACTAGCAAATTCTTATGAGGGATGCCTTACAATTTATAGAATTCTCTTGAAGATACTACTTGCTAAAAACCTTTTATTCAAAAATAAAAAGGCCGTATGATAAAAATGTGGTGCGGATATTGCTTTGATGACGGGAAGTGGACCAACCGTTTTTGCTCTCTGTCGAACGGAAAAACGAGGCGGATCGTATTGTTAATAGCATGAAGGTTTTTGTAAGGAAGTTTATAAAGTTAGGATGTTATAGAATTTGATATCATTTATTAAAACTTACTGTTGTGAAAACTTTGAAATCTTACCTTATCGTTGCTTTAAAATTTTCGATGAACGTCATGATTTGCGGTTTTTCAAAATGAATTTTTCACTCCCTGTTTTTAAAGGTGAGGGTAGTATTCGCACTGTTTGAAGTAGGCAGTTCATTCCACAAAAGTTACTTAGAATGTGGTTAATTTTGGCAGCTTAGTATTGTTTATCTCAAATATGGCCTGGGAGGTTTTTAAACTATTATTTTCCTAAACAAGAATAGCGACTGGAAAGTTCTGTAATATTTAATGCAGAAGTATCTGAACTTATGCAGGAGTAAGATGTATAATGGCCTATCTCTTACCCTTCAAACACTGTATTTTGAATCATCTGATTTAAAAAGAGACAGTAGTTACAATCAAGCTTTGATTCGCACTGCTGCTAAGGCGACTATCTAAATAATAGAACGTTCAAAAAGAAATGGCTGGTTGGAATTAAAGAAGTTCTGTTTATGAGACATGATTAACCGTATGAGTAGAGTCAATTTTAATTGATTCTATGTTAAGATGAGGATAAATAATTAGCTGGTTAATTAAAGGAGGATATTTATGACTTTAGGACAACAGATTGGTGCTTTCAATCAGCAGATTATCTTAAAGCTGAAATCATCATGAACTGTTAATTGGCTCCTGTCAAAAGTGATGAAATTGACTAATACTCAAGAGCATATTCTCATGTTATTATCACAGGAAAAGAATTGCTAATTCTGATTTGGCTAAAGAGTTAAAATATTAGTCAAGCTGCTGTGACAAAAAGCCGTGAAATCTCTTGTTGGGCGAAATGTTAGGAATATTAAAGGATGGAACAGATGCTAGAGTTACTGATTTTCGTCTAGCGAAATTGGCGGAACCAGTTGCCAAAAACGCATAAACATCATCATGTTGCAACTTTGTCTGTTTATGATCGTATCACACAAAAGTTCTCAGAAGGAAGAGTCTGCTGATTGAGTCAGCTTTTAACAGCAGCTTTAACTAAGGGAATTAGAAGAGGAATAGTGTGAATACATTACTGATTTGAAAATCTGTCTTATCAGTATGATGCAGAACCTGTTTTGGAAGGAAGGTAACTATCATTTAGATGGTGGCGAATTTGTAACTCGACTGGGGAAAACGGAACTGCAAAAGTCAACTGATTAAAGCAACTGGTGATATGAGCCTAGATTGGCTCTGTTGGCCTCTATGTTGTCGAGAGAAAACGTACGTTTAGCTTATTTGCCCAAGCAAATTTGACCAGTTTAACTTACCAGGTTTTCCTAGTACGAGATCTATGAATTTGTGAAATCAGGACGTTGTCCAAGAGGAAATGGTTGGTTTAGAAGACTGACAAAAGCATGATGATGAGCATATAAAAAGTGGTCTAGGAGTCGGTTGGTATGTGGGAAGAATTGCCAAAAGAAACCTATCGGAAGTCTTTCTGGCCGGTACAAAACAGCGTGCGGTGTGCTAGAATGTTTTGCTAGTGACCCTGATATTTTATGTCTTGGATATGGGCCGACAACAGGAATGGATACAAGAGACATGAGAGACCTTTTATAAACTCGCCGTCATCGTGCTCCTTGAGCATGATAAAAGCGGTTTTGATGATTACACATGATCCAGAAGAGGTTACAGCTTGCCAGATCGTAATATCCATTTTGAGTGCAGTAAAATCTCCCATGGCGTTGTTTAATGTTCATGAGGCAGAGAGAGGAGAAAATAATGTTAAATAGCATTTTAGCTTATGACTTTTATGCAGCGTGCTATTGACATTGTTGCAATCAGTTTTGCACCAATTTTAGGATTATTTTTGATTTTACGTCGTCAAGTTTAATAGTGTTACCTTGAGTCATGTCTCTCTTTAGCAGGTGTTGCTTTTGGTGTGTGTTAGGAATTTCTCCACTCGGACAACTCTTGTGGTCGTCACGTTAGCAGCTGTTATACTTGGAATATTTACCGGACTGTTTCGCCGTCAGTATGTATTGCGACTTGCTATTTTGATGTCACTAGGACTAGCTATATACACAATTGTTATGAACAAAGCTAGGAATACTAACATGTCAGTCATGAGCAACTCTTTTGGTTCTATCACCATCAGTCCTGAACAGAGATTGTGCCTTATTTACAATTACGATTAATTCTTGTTTGAGCAATTTGTTTTATCAGACAATGTATATTTGGCTTTTGGTAGAATACTGCTTTTTGTGATGGTTTTTCAGTTCGTTTAATATCCTGTTTATTCAATATTGTGACAGGAATTATTTCCCTTACAATTCCGGCAACAGGGAGCTCTTTGGTATTATCAACTATTATGGTTTGCCAGCAAGTATTGCGATGAGGGAATTGGGAAAAAGTTTCAAAACAGTTATTATTGTTTAGGGATTTCCTAATTGGTTTATTGGCATGGTTTCTGGAATTATTATTTCTTATTTGCAGAAACTTTCGCAGTGCTACAATACTTTGATTTTTATTACAATTTTCGTTTTTATTGGTTGATGGATGGAATTGGTGAAGAATTGATTGGAAAAATAATAAAAAGCTGAGGCTGGAAAAAGACGGTTTCTAAGTCAAAATTAAGTAACAGTAACAAAAGAAAAAAGCTTAAATCAAGGTTTGCAACAGTTTAAGCCTTTTACTATTTTTGGGTTTTTTCAAGCTTACTCTTACTTTTAATAAGTTAAGACAAAATATTTTTCTGCGACAGAATAAACTACAGGAGTTCATTGTCAATTTATCTTGTTGAGATGAGTTATGGTTAAATCTTGGATACGTTCCCCATTAATAAACAAATAAGCGTTTTGGAAGGTCTTTCACGCGCCTGACGTTTAGATCCTGATGCTCAGCTTCGTCACTAATCGTCAACGATCTGTGATTGTCAACTGGACTGACAACGCAATTTAGAACGTTACTAAGTCCTTTGTTTAAAGTTTCTTTTGCAGAGGCTACCCGATATGACCTGCAAAAGTTGTTCGGTAATTTTGACAGCTTCTTGATGAGGCTGTTTGCCCGTGAACAAAGTTACAACTTCTTTTTGCCCAATATTTTTGGGCTAAACGTTTCGTGAGGTAGCTGCTTCAGGGTGACTCAGTGGATCTTCGATTTCATCTAGGATAGGAGGTAAAAATCTTGAGGAAGCAGATGGCATCGGCATCCATGACACATTAAGCCAAGAATTGATACATTTCAGTCAGGAGATGTTTTATCGGCATCAAGCCAGACGAGCATTTCCTTCCAGACTTTACCAAATTACACAGTTGCATCTGCGATTAATGGGACAGTAATGACATGGAGGCTGTTTTGATGAGCTTTTCGACGAATTAGTCAGTTCCTGCAGTCATATTTCCCCATTGGTCAGACCCTCCGACTTGAAGTATGGCTGGCATGTTCTGAGTAAGGACGTAAAATCATACCCCTGCATGATCTGGTAGCTTGAGACTCGTGTATGAAATACCTGACTTTCAATAATCCGTTTTGACGGATTCTTTACTCATCATGTAATTAACTGAGTAAAAGCATTTCCGACATCTGGAAAGAAAGTCAATAAAAAGTTATCTTTCCCATCCAGTCTAATAGTTATTGACCATCTGACCTTGTGTCACCGTGTTTTAAAATCAATGAAACGTTCCTAGTGATTACGAATAGCACAGCACCCAATTTTCCACTGCTGCTTTGAGTCTGTGAGACTGCGTTCATCATCTTTAAAGAGGATCTGTAATGAGGCCTAGTGCTGCACTTGAGCATAAGGTTTATGTCCAGCCAATTGTAAATGCTCATCACAAGGATAGTACGAGATGCAAATGGAGAGCTATCTGCTGTTGGATCACATACCTGTGTAAAAGAAACTTGTCCGTCATCTAATGATTTTTAAGGAGAGAGACCTTCATCAGTGGTTTGAAAGACTAGCCACGTGCTTTGGGTTCTTCATAGTCTTAGAGTTCTCCATATTCTTATAACATTACAAGGACATTATATATACACATTGGCAGCTATGCAGCTCTTAGAAGGAAGGTTAGAAGTTTATTACATCTTTATTACGAGAAGAAAAGAAACAATATACTAAAAATTATAAATTTGATATAATGTAAACTGAGGTATTGTGCTATGTCCTGCTAAATAAGATTAAAAGAAAACTAAATTTAAAGAGATATTAAAAAGCCACATTTTAAAAGATTGATGTAACAAAGCAATCTTAGAAATTTTTAAAACGAGCAGATTATCTGGACTTTGCTTCTGTACGAACTTTTAGGGTACTATCTGATTTTGCTTATATTCTTATCCTTTTGATTGCTTTTATGGGAATCGGTATGGGTTTTGCAGCATGTTGTAGCAAGCCAAGTTGAGAGTGTTAAAATTCCAAGTAAGGTTAATCTGTGGTCCAATCAGGTTGGTAACACACTAGGAGTTTCTAAAATGACTTACTCCAGATGAGTCTATTATTTCAACAATTGATACTGATCTGTTAAGAACACCTGTGAGAGCCAAAATGTCCAGATAATGTAGCTGTCATTGCAGCAAGAAGATGAAAATTTTAAAACACACATAAAGGTGTGAGTGCCTAAGGCGGTTTTTCGAGAGCCACTCTTGCTTCTGTTTTGAGCTTAAGGTGAGAATAACGGCGGTTCTACTTTGACAGCAATCAGTACACAGAGCAGCAAGTTTTGGAGACGATCAACTCTGCAGCGTAAAACCAAGGAAGTGTTATGCTCTTGCCCTGTGAACGTTATATTGGTAGGTCAGTAATCTTAACCATCTATCTTAATGCTTATCTCCTTTTGGGCGAAACAACAGCAAAAATATTGCTCGATGAAGAAGCTGCTAAAAGGGATTTTTAGTGTTGCCGCTAAAAGATTTGTCAATCCCCCAAAAGCAGCCTTTTGGCGGGATTGCCTGCAGTCCAGTACATATTCTAGCTCATACAGCAGATGGTGTTTAAAACAAGAAGGATATGTAATATGGTTTAAAACGCTTTCCTCAAATGTTCTTTACAATATGCATCGTACGGGCGATTCTTTCTGAGTGAGACTATGAGAGTTATAAAGACGATCTTAGAAAAGATTTTAAGAGGCCTCAAGCATCTCAAACAGATTCTCATGATTACTTATACTCATTCTGTTTTGAAGAAGCACTGAAAAGTGTATGTATGATTATTTAATCAAACGGGATCATGTTTCTTCACCAGAGATTTGAAAAATGAGTAAAACCAGGCAGCCTGAGACACAAAGCTCTACGTGAGATACGTTTAGGTGGCTATACGATTGCCACAACGATTAATCGGATGGTTTCTCAATACTGTATGCAGATGGCGGTAGCTCCAGCGTGGTGCTTCTCTTGATGATGGAACAGGGAAATGTTGAAGTTGGTAATGTTCTTATGGATAATTCGACAGGAGCTATTCTTGGTTTTGTCGGTGGCGTGATGTATAAAGAGTAATCAGAATAATCACGCACTGATACTACTATGAATCTCCTGGTTCAGTATTAGCCTTTATTAGCTTATAGTCCTGCTGATCAAGGCTTAATGGGAAGTTCAATATCTTTCAATTGTCAACAACCTTTTCTGAGTGGTCAAAAGATTATGCACGCTGGCGATGCAGACTCATGGTAAATCTGCAGAAGCGCTGGATGTTTCTTGGAATGTCAACTTGTTGGACTATCGAATGTTGTTGCAAAAAGGTGTTGATGTTCCGGACTATATGGATGGGCTATAATATCCTGGTACTCTATTGAGAGTCTGCCTTGCAGTGTTGAGACAACAGTAGCTCAACAGACCAATGGTTATCAAACGATTGCTAATGGTGGTGTTTATCAAAAGCAGTACATGATTGATAAAATTACAGATAGCAAGAGGAAAGTCATTTATCAGCATGAGTCTAAAACCAGTTCGTGTCTGTTCACAAGCCACTGCAGCATTTTGAATGAGTTGTAAGGACCAATTAGTTCAGGTAAAACAACGACTTTCAGGATAAATTGAAGACCTCAATTCAGATCTTGCAGGAGCTGAATGGACTGGAAAAGACAGGAACAACAGATGACTATACAGATGTTTGGTTAATCTTGTCTACTCCTAAAACAACACTTGGTGGTTGGGCTGGCCATGATAATAATGCTTCGTTAGACAAGATGTCAGGGTATAATAACAATGCCAGTATATGGCATATCTAGTTAATACCATTAATCAGGCGGATCCAAATATTTTTAAAGGAACAAATCAGCGTTTAGCCTGAATCAAGTGTTATCCAGCAGATGTCCTAAAATCGCGGTCTCAAAACCAGCTACTGTTAATGTCAATGGTAAGAATATTTCTCAGTGGTGAGACGACAACCAGCTGATGGGCACGGTCCCGGAGATACCGTCTATAAGTTTGCTATAGGCGGTTCAGATAGTGATTATCAGCTTGGGCCAGCATTGGAGGTAAGAAATAGAAATATTGACAAATCAGTCAATATAATGTATAATTTATGTGTTGTCGTTTGCTTTGGTTAAATATTGTGCAAAACAAAGCTCACAGCAGTTAAATCAAGCTTTAATGAAGTCCGATTGCTGCTCTATCTTAATTTTTAGAGACAAATGTAATCTATATTTAAAGATTCTAAAATTATACATAAAAGACAATTGCTAATATGCCGATCTGTGGCAGATCTAGAAAAAGAAGAGCTAAAACTTGAGGACATAGAAGTTCAGTACAGGAAACATCATACGCGTCGTAGTTTTCAAGAATCAAGGAGTTCTTGATTTTTACATTGATTGAAATCAAACGGACTCTTTTAGATTTCTTGGATACAGAGTCTGGAAGAAGTTTTTGAAGATGTGCTTTCAATTTCCAATTTACAGACACTATGGAATTAGAGTTTGGGTTATGAGTTGAGCCCTAAGTATACATGGAAGAAACATGATGCTCATCGTTGCATTATTCTGCCCCATCTTTGTTGCTCCGTCTCATCAATAAAGAAACTGGTGAAATGAGACACAAGAGTATTTTTGGTGATTTTCCTTGATGACTGGAAATGGGTACTATTAATGGTGCTGAACGTATCGTTTCTCAGTTGGTACGTTCACCAGGTGTTTATTTAATGATAAGTGGATAAAAATGGGAAAAATTCGCTATGGTTCAACTGTTGTCCTAACCGCGGTGCTTGGCTTGAGCTTGAAACGGACTCTAAGGATGTGCTTGCTACTCCGCATTGATCGTACTCGTAAAAATTCCTTTTTCGACATTTGGTTCGTGCATCGAGTTTTCAGGGATGATGGGATGATTGATATGGTGATAGCGGGTGGTTCGTATTACCATTGAAAAATATCCATAAAAATCCTAATGACTCTCGTACAGATGAAGCTCAAGAAATTTATGAGCGTCTTCGTCCGGGTGAACCTAAGACAGCAATTCTTCACCAGTCTTCTGATTACGTTTCTGATGCGCGTGTTATGATTTAGCTGTTGGCATATAAGATTAATAAAAAGTTAAATGTCAAAAACGCGTCTTTTGAATCAGTCGTTGCTGAAAACTTAGTAGATCTAGAAACAGGCGAAATTCTTGTTGAAGCTGGGACTGAAATGACACGCAGTGTAATTGATTCGATTGCAGATTATCTTGATGAGGATCTCAATGAAAATTGTTTATACGCCAAATGAATACGCTGTTTTGACAGAACCTGTTGTTCTTCAAAAATTCAAAGTTATGGCTCCAAATGATCCAGACCGCACGGTTACTGTTATTGGTAATGCCAGTCCAGATGACAAAGTACGTCACTTGGCATCAGCCGATATTTTAGCTGATGTCTTATTTCCCTTAACGGCTGAGGGTCTAGGTAAAGTTGATGATAATGTGACCATTTGGGCAACCGACGTATTCGTGCTGTTGGTGAATTGCTAGCTAATCAATTTCGTATTGGTTTGGCACGTATGGAACGCAATGTTCGTGAACGCATGTCCGTTCAAGATAATGAAGTCTTAACGCCACAACAGATTATTAACATTCGCCCTGTAACAGCGGCAGTGAGATGGTTCTTCTCAACTTGTCACAGTTCATGGATCAACACAATCCACTGTCTATGATTGTCTCATCAAAACGCCGTTTGTCAACTGGGTCCTGGTGGTTTGGCTGCTGACCGTGCTGGTTATGAAGTCCGTGATGTCACTACTACGCATTATGGTCGTATGTGTCAATTCAGAGGCCTGGAGAGGACCAAAGTCTTGGATTGATTAATCTGTCTTCCTATGGTCATCTTAATAAATGGTTGTCAAACACCATACCGTAAAGTTGACCGTGAGACAGGTAAAAGTAACCAATGAAAATTGGATAAACACTGCTGATGAAAGATGAATTCCTGTAGCTCAGATAACTCAAAACTTAATGAAGATGAGAAGCTTTGCTGAAAAAGTCGTCATGGGACGTCATCAAGAGAATAAGAGTTTCAAGCAGTTCTGTGAATATGGATGTTTCTCTAAAGCGAGTAGTTGCGGTAGCGACAGCATGTATTCGCTTTCATGATAAATATTGATCTCAACCGTGCCCTTATGGGAGCTAACATGCAGCGCCAAGCTGTGCCATTGATTGATCTAGCACCTTTTTATTGGAACTGGTATGGAATATCAAACAGCCCGCGATTCTGGGCGCTATGTATCGCTCAACATAATGGGAAAGTGGTTTGATTCCGATGCAGATAAGATTGAAGTTGCATGAAGATGGCTCTCATAGATGTTTATCCGTATACAAATTCCGTCGTTCACAACTCTGGAACTACTACAATCAACGTACTCTTGTTAGGGTAGAGCGATAGTGTCGAGAAAAGGGGACTTTTATTGCAGATGGTCCTTCTATGGAAAAGGTGAGATGGCTCTTGGACAAAATCCAGTGGTTACTTACATGACTTGGGAGGTTACAACTTTGAAGCATGCTGTATCATGAGCGAAGCGTCTTGTCAGGATGTTTATACTTCTGTCCATTTGAAGAATTTGAATCTGAAACTCGTGATACAAGCTTGGACCTGAAAAATTACGCGTGAAATCCCAAATGTTGAGATGCCTAGAAAGACCTTGATGAAATAGAATTATTCGCATTGGTGCTGAGGTTAAAGAAGGTGATATTCTGGTTGGTAAGTGACTCTAAAAGGAGAAAAGATCTTTCTACGAAAGAACGCTCTCCATGCCATTTTGGTGATAAATCACGTGAAGTTCGTGATCACTTCTCTTCGTATACCTCCATGGTGTGCGACAGTGTTGTTTGTGATGTGAAAATCTTTACACGTGCTAATGAGTGAACTTCAATCAGGTGTTAACATGCTGGTTCGTGTTTATATCGCTCAAAACGTAAATCAAGGTCGGAGATAAGATGGCCCGGACGTCATGGTGTAATAAAGGTGTCGTTTCCCATGTACCAGTGGAAGATATGCCATATCTTCCGGATGGAACTTCTGTTGATATCATAGCTAATCCACTTGGGGTGCCATCACGGATGAACATTGGGCAAGTTATGGAACTCCATCTTGGTATGGCTGCTCGTAATTTGGGCATTCATATTGCAACGCCACTGTTTGACGAGCAACTTCTGATGATCTTTGGGAAACAGTAAAAAGAAGCCGGTATGGTTCTGATGCTAAAACTGTTCTTTATGATGGTCGCACAGGGGAGCCGTTTGATAATCGTGTATCAGTCGGTGTTATGTGTATGATTAACTTCACCACATGGTTGATGATCAGTGCATGCACGTTCAGTTGGTCTATTCAACGATTACTCAACAACCGCTTGGTGGTAAGAGCTCAATTTAGGTGGTCAACGTTTTCGGAGAAATGGGAAGTTTGAGCTTTGGAAAGCATGGTGCCTCAAACGTTCTTCAAAGAAATTTTTCAACTTATAAGTCGGATGATGTCACCGGTGTCATAAAACCTATGAAGCTGCTAAAGTAAGCCAATTCCAAAACCAGTACCAGAATCATTCCGTATGCTTGAAAAGAACGCAATCGCTTGGACTTGATATGCGCGTTCTTGATAAAAGATGATAAAAAGTGGATCTTCGTGATCTTGATGAAGGCGAAGATGATGATGTTATGCATGTTGGTGATCTTGAAAAAGGCGCGTGAAAAACAAAGCGCAGAGCTGCTGAGATTTGCAAATAGTGATGAGAAATAAGTGATTTAGTAACTTAGTTTATCTTTTTATGATTGGTACTATAACTATCGTTTGATACTGATGGAAAAAGTCTTATGTACGTTATTGACCGTGTAATTAATAACTTGGGAAACTGTTTTTAAGGTGTTAACTCTTTTATTAAAAGAAAACTAAAACACTATGGTAAGTTAGCTGTCTTTGAATTGATTTTTGGAACAGCCTAGCTAAAATTATAGAAAAGGTAAAATTAGTAGTTGACGTCGTCGTTTTTAAAAGTATACCACGTCACATTAGCTTCGCCTAATAAAGTCCGTTCTTGGTCTTATGGTGAAGTTAAAAACCTGAAACAATCAACTACCGCACTGAAACCAGAACGTGATGCTTTTGACAGTTATTTTTGGACCTACTAAAGACTGGGGAGTGTGCCTGTGGTAAGCTACAAACGTATTCGTTATAAAGGATTGTGGTGACCGTTGTGGGTGTTGAAGTAACGCTAAAGTTACTGCCGTGAACGTATGGGCCATATGTATTGAGTTGAAGGCTCCGGTATCACACATTTGGTACTGCTAAAGAAATTCCATCTCGTATGGAGGCAACATGATGCGAGTCCTCGTGCCTTGGAAGAAGTTATTTATTTTGCAGCCTATGTAGTTTGATTGATCCTAGGAAACTCGCGCGAAGCGAAAACTCGCTTGACGCGTGAATATCGTGAAAACTGTAAGAATATGGCTCAGGTTCTTTTATTGCTAAGATGCTGGAAAGCTGTTCAAGTTTGTAGCGGGCGAATCTTGATGCTGAAATTGCTGAGATTAAAGAGAATTCACAGCTTCAGGTCAAAAACAGTAATAAGAGGCCATTCGTCGTTTAGATGTGGCGTGACTGCCTTCCAAAAATCAGGTATTAAACCTGAATGGGATGAGTATTAAACATTTTACCGGATTGATTCCACGAGATACTTCGCTATGTCTTTGACCCAGTGGATGGTGGCGCTTTTGCGACATCTGACCTATAATGACCTTTATCGATCGTGTGATCAATCGGAACAATCGTTTGGCTCGCCTTTTGGAACTTAATGCACGGATTATTGTCCAAAGATGAAAACGGATGCTGCAAGAGGCAGTTGATGCTTTGATTGATAATGGCCGTCGTGGTCGCAATTACTGGACCAGGTAGTCGTCCTCTGAAATCTCTCAGTCAAATGTTAAAGGGGAAGCAAGGACGTTTCCGTCAAAACTTGCTGGAGTGACACGTGTGATGACTTTTTCAAGGACCTTCTGTTATCGCTGTTGGACCTTGGCTTAAAATGTATCAGTAATGGTGCGCGTGAAATAGCTGTGTGAACTTTCAAACCATTTGTGATGCGTAGAAATTGTTGATCCGGGATATTGCAAAATGTAAAGAAACTGCTAAACGTTTAATTGAGCATCGTGCGATGACCGTATTTGGGATATTGCTCGAGGAAGTTATTAAAAGAGCACCCTGTTCTGCTTGACCGCGCCCAACGCTTCTACCGTTTAGAATGCAGGCTTTCAGACCAGTTCGTGATGGTAGAGCGCTTCGTCTTCATCCGCTTTACAGCTTGTGAGCCCTACAATGCCGACTTTGATGGTGCGAGCCAAATGGCTATCCATGTTCCTCTGTCGGAAGAAGCACAAGCAGAAGCTCGATACTCTCATGTTGGCAACAGAGCACATTCTGAATCTAAAGATGGAAAACCTGTTAATGTTACGCCATCTCAAGATATGGTTCTGAGGGTGTTGTTTGACTATGGAAAGGTGCTGATCGTATGAAGGCGAGTATGGTCTTTAAGGATCATGATGAAGCTGTTGTAGCATACCGCGATGGATTGTGTCCATCTCCACGAGTCGTGGCTTAGGTATCGCTGTTGATGGGCCATGCCTATTAAACCGTGGACGGACGAACAACGACATAAGATCATGATAACGACCGTTGGTAGATTCTCTTTAATGATATTATGCCGGCAGATCTTCCTACCTTAAAAGAACAAACAATGCTAATCTGACGGATAAAACACCGAGTAAGTATTTCTAGCACCGGGCTCAATATCGAAGCTATTAAAAATCTTGATTTGAATATTCCATTTAGATCTTGGAAATATTATTGCTGAAATCTTCAAACGTTTCCGTACAACAGAAACATCAGCTTTCCTTGATAGGTTTGGAAGGATCTTGGTTATTATCATTCAACTTTTAGCTGGTTTGACAGTTGGTATTGCTGATATTCCTGTCATTGATAATAAACAAGAGATCATTGATGCTGCTCACCATCGTGTTGAAGAAATTTCAAAAGCCTTCCGCCGAGGTCTGTGACTGACGATGATCGTTATGAAGCTGTTACAGCGACATGGCGTGATGCTAAGAGCAATTGGAAGCACGTTTGGTTGAAACGCAGGATGCTAAGAATCAATTGCTAGGATGATGGTTCAGGGCTCGTGGTAATATTCCAACTTCTCTCAGCTTGCTGGTATGCGTGGTCTGATGGCTGCTCCTAATGGACGAATTATGGAATTGCCTATCCTTTCTAATTTCCGTGAAGGTCTGTCTGTTTTGGAAATGTTCTTCTCAACTCACGGGCACGTAAAGGAATGACTGATACAGCCTTAAGACTGCTGGATTTCAGGTTATCTAACTCGCCGTTTGGTTGATGTCGCTCAAGATGTCATTATTCGCGAAGATGATTGTGGTACAGATCGCGGTCTTACTATTTCACAGCTATTACAGACGGTAGAAGTGACTGAAACACTTGAAGAACGTCTGGTTGGCCGTTATACTAAAAATCGGTAAGACATCCTGAAACCGGAGAGATTATCGCTAGTCCTGATACATTGATTGCAGAAGATATGGCCCATTATATTGCTGAAGCTGGAGTCAGTGAAGTGACTATTCGTTCTGTCTTTACATGTAGTACGCGTCATGGTGTTTGTCGTCACTGTTATGGAATAAATCTTGCTACTGGGGATGCTGTTGAGGTTGGTGAAGCAGTTGGTACAATTGCAGCTCAATCCATTGGTGAACCAGGTACACAGTTGACCATGCCGTACTTTCCACACAGGAGGTGTGGCTTCAAATGCTGATATCACACAAGAGTTTGCCTCGTATTCAAAGAAATCTTTAGAGCTCGTAATCCAAAAAGGTGATAGCCGTTATTACAGAAGTCAAGCGCAGTAACAGATATTGAGGAAGATGCTGCTACTCGGACGAAGAAGGTTTATGTCAAAGGAGCAACAGGTGAAGGAGAATACACAGTACCATTTACTGCTCGTATGAAAGTTCAAGTAGGTGATGAAGTTCATCGTGGTGCGCCACTGACTGAAGGTTCTATCCAACTAAGCACTTACTTGAAGTTCGTGATACCTTATCTGTTGAAACTTATCTTCTTGCAGAAGTGCAAAAGGTTTATCGCAGTCAAGGGGTGGAAATCGGTGATAAACACGTTGAAGTAATGGTACGTCAAATGCTTCACAAAAGTACGTGTTATGGATCCGGGAGATACAGGTTTGCTTCAGGCATTCTTATGGATATTGCCGATTTTACAGATGCCAACAGAGATATTGTTATTGCTGGTGGTATTCCTGCAACAAGCCGTCCAGTTCTTATGGGAATTACCAAGGCATCACTTGAAACAAATTCATTCTTATCTGCAACTTCCTTCCAAGAAACAACACGTGTGCTTACGATGCAGCTATTCGTGGTAAGAAAGATCATCTTAGGGCTTAAAAGAAAATGTCATTGTGGTGAATCATTCCAGCTGGTAGCTGGTAGTGCGCGTTACCGTAATCTTGAACCATTGGCTGTCAATGAAAATTGAAGTCGTGAAGATTCTGAAGAACAAGAGGACACAGTAGAAGGTAACTATTTAAAAGTATGCTTATCTCTTAAAAAGATAGGTATGCTTTTTCTTATTTTCTCTCATAAACGAGCAAAATTTTTAAAAATGAGGAAATTTTCCTATAATAAAAGCAATAGGAAATAAAACTATGTATCAAGTAATCAGAATGTATGGGGCTATGGAACCGTGAGTGGTTTTAGATGATTGGAAAGAAAGATATTATCAAGGTTCTTGAATTTGATAATTATCATGAAGCTTTGCAGTGTTGTCAAAAAGAGTAAGGCAAAATACGTCGCCGTTATTCCGACTTTAACAGTCATGGCGATATTATGACAGCTTTTTGGAATAAAACAAAGATCAACATTGGTGCGAAGAGATGTGGTGACTATGTACAGCGGTATCATTCTCTTGCGCTTTTAACTGACTGGCAGGAAGCCCCTAGCTCTTGGTTTCGACCAGCATTTACTAAACAAATGATACCCCTTTTTCGTTTCAAATGTTTTATTAGCAAAAGAATGAACAAGGACAAAATTAGAAAAAGTTAATCCAGTATTTGTATATCGTTTTTAGACTGAGATTCGTTCTCAGTTTTCTTTTTATTCAAAATAAATAAAAACCTAATTTTTTCCTGGCTTTTTCGAATAGATAAGATGGGAGGTTTTATGGTTTCAAAAATTAGGTAGAAAAATCATTGCTGAAGCTGTTCAAAATAAAGCACAAGATATCTATATTATTCCTAAAAAGAATCTTATGAGCTTTATGAGAATAGAGAATGAAAGGAGGTTCATTGATGTTTATGACCATCATTTCATGGCTAATCTTATTAGTCACTTTAAATTGTTGCAGGAATGAATGTTGGTGAGAAAAAGCGAAGTCAGCTGGGCTCTTGTGATTATTCTTATGATGAAGGAAAGTTATTTCATTAAGGTTATCAAGTGTCAGGAGATTATCCGTGGTTATGAAAGTTTGGTTGATTCGCTTACTTTTTCTGGACGTCACGATTTAAAAATTCTGGTTTAACGAGTATAGATTTGATTTTAAATGAAATCAAGGGGCGAGGGCTTTATCTTTTTCAGGTCCAGTTGGGAAGTGGCAAAAACAAGTTTGATGTATCAATTGGTAAAACTAAGATTTGAGACCAAACAGGTAATTACCATTGAAGATCCTGTGGAAATTAAGCAAGATAATATGTTACAACTGCAGCAATGAAAGCATTGATATGACTTATGATAATTTAATTAAATTATCTCGAGGCATCGTCCGGATATTTTTAATTATTGGAGAAATTCGAGATAAAAGAAACCGCCAGAGCTGTTATTAGAGCAAGTCTTACAGGGCAATATATTCTCAACTATCCATGCTAAAAAGCATTTCAGGTGTTTATGCTAGGATGTTAGAGTGGGTACTAGTTCAGAAGAATTACAAAATGCATGCGTGGTATGTGTTTATCAAGCGTTTAATAGGGAGGAGGGATTATTGACTTTGCCAAAGGATTATCAAAACCACTCAGCAAAAGTGGAACAAACAAATTGCGACCTTTACAGCAGGATATATCACTGAGGAGAAGCACAAGCAGAAGAAATTGAAGATTAAAAAGCAGAAAAGTTATCCAGCTTTTTAATAATCTCTTTACTAGTGGTTTTAATTTAACAGAAATTATAGATTTTTAGAACGAAGTCACTTGTTAGCAGAAATATACACAAAGAAAAATGCGACAAGGGTTGTTGAATGGTCTGCATTCTGGCTGAAATAATGAGTTCTTTGGGATTCTCAGATGATGTTGTTACTCAATTACACTTTTCAAGAGTTGCATGGAAACACTCAAAAAGTCTTTTTAAAGATTGAATCTTTATCTAAATAATCTGATACTTGTTAAAAGAAATTAGTTGAGGTTATCACTTATCCGATCATTTTTATTGATTTTTCTTGTCGTTATTATGTTGGGATTAAAAAGAATTATTTATTACCACAACTTGAAAAGGGAAATTTTGCGACTCGGTTGATTTCTAATTTCCCAATACTTTTTCTTGCTGGGATGTTGCTTTTTATTTTTACTAGTTGGCATTTTTACTTTCTTTTCACGAAAGATCAGTCGTCTGCATTTAATTGGTTTTTGCAGCCATTTGCCTTTTTGCTGGTAGATATTTGCAACTTTATTTAACAGCTTAGTTATGCGCGTGAATGGGGTAATCTTATTGGGCAAGAGTAGAAATGGCTCAGATAGTTAGATTGATGCAAGATCAAAAGTCACAACTTTTTAGAGAAATTGGCTATGATATGGAGAAGGCTCTGCTATCAGGGTCAAGAGTTTCATCAAAAGTTTTAGATTATCCTTTCTTTTTAAAAGAACTCAGTACTTATGATTGATATGGAGAAGTAAAAGTCAAAAGTGGGAAATGAATTGGAAATTTATGCTGAGGAAACATAGGAACACTTTTTGCAAAGTTAAAAAGCAACACAGTTTGTTCAGCCACTCATCTTTGTTTTTGTAGCTATTGTTATTGATTATGATTTATCAGCCATGCTTTTGCCAATTTATCAGAATATGGAGGTTAATTTATAATGAAAAAGATCAAGAGAGTCAGTGTACGAGGCTTTTTACGCTTATAGAAATGTTAGTAGTTCTTCTCATTATTAGTATTCTTTACTATTATTTGTTCCTAATTTAACTAAGCAAAAGATAAGGTAAAAGATACTGGCAGTTCTGCCGTGGTTAAAGTTGTGAAAGTCAGGGCTAGGCTTTATGAGCTTAATAAAACCGATTCTGCTACTCTTTCAAATTAGTAGCTAGTGGTGATATTACACAAGAACAGGCAAAATTCATACAAGGATTACTATGCAAAACACCCAAGTAAAACACGGCATGTCATGAATTAAAAGCTTTGCAGCTTATAGAAAGTTTAGTGACTTTGGCAATTACTAGTTTTTGATTTTTAAAAGCTTTTCAGGTAGTATAACTCGACGTTTGCCAAAGTAGAAAGAGCATCTCTTTTTCTTTCTTTTGAACATCTTTACCGTGACACGCAAAAACTTAGTGTTTATCAAAAGACAAAAGATATGACTTTAATATTAAAAAGCGAATATATCTCAAATGGTGTTGAAGTACTTAAAATCCCTAAGGATGTCAAACTAGAGAGGAATAAAACTTTGCACTTTGATCAGGCAGGAGGAAATTCTTCTTTAGAAAAACTTGTTTTTCAAACATCTGATGAGAGTTACTTATCAATTATATATAGGAAGTGGTCAGTATACAGAAAGTTAAAACATATTCTTCTAGAAAGTTTGGTTGCTTTGGGACTTTTCGTAACCATCACAACTTTAATTCTTACTCAGTTGAGTCATTATCAGGAAAGAACAGCTAAAAATTTTACAAAACATATTTGAGATTTGTAATAATGGCTCTTCAAACTCAGCAAGATCATTTAAAGCTTCAACGGCGTCAGTGTTACGTTGTTAAAAATCAGGAAACTATAGTTTATCCTGATGATCATGAGGAGGTTATCAATCTTGTTAAAAGATGAGAATTAAGCTTTCACACTAGAGTGTCTCATGCTTTGCTTGTCATTGCTAGTATGTATCTGTTTATAATGGTCTACTTCAAAAGCTATTGGTAGTAATATTCATTACTTATCAAAAATCAAGAAAGATGCTTGGTTACTGTCAGCAATTTCGGTCTGAACTTGAAGGCGACTTTGCAAAAATTGGATGTAATAAGCTTTATGTTCAAGAAAATAATCAAAGTTTGCTTTGGTAAATCAAAAGCAAGTGATTTTAGAAAAGACTAACAGTGATGGACGTGGTTATCAGCCTATGTTGACGAGAGATCAAAGCTGCTAATTTTAGTCAATCAGGAAAAATTAAAATTAGACCTTACTTTCAAAAGATGGTTTAGAGAGGACTTTTGTGTTGTGCTTTTCATGATTAAAAGCAGGCGTACTTCTGTAGCTCTGTTTTATGTCAGCAATCTTTAGTCTTTTTCTTACAATTTTATCTTAATCGTGTGCTGTAGCAACAGAGAGACAAAATCAGGCACAATTATCGGCCAGTAAAAGCTTATCTTATATGCGAATCTAACTCAAGATTTGGCTAAAAGACAACTTTGGCGTGACTTTTAATCACGGAAGGTCTAGTTATCATAAACAGGAGGGAACTTCTGATAAAAGTCATTTTGACAGATGGTCAGTCTAATATCGTTTTAACTGTAACAGGAAAATAAGGAAGAGAAGAATTTAGTGTGGCTAATAAAACTTTACTAAATCTATAGAAAAACGTCATTTTTCAAAAATAGTTACTGCCTTTGACTTTAAGTCATTTTTGATATGATAATCGTGGAGAAATCATGGATTTTGATGAAGCTGCCTATAACTGTTAGATAATTGTCAAGGCTGAAGCTCAACTTCATACTCACCTTTATGATGCGCAATTGAGCAAAATGCTTGCTATCTAGGTGCTGAGGTGCTGATGATTTTTATTAAAAACAAATAAAAACTGCGTCAACAGTAATCTAAGTAAAGAGGTGGCGTCGTAGTTTTCAATTTATATATAAAGGCTACTCAAAAGTCAGCATTACAGTCAAATCACCAATTTACCCTGAATGGTATTGGTTTTATTATTCTTTATTTATTGGAAGGTTTAACAAATAAAGAGTCAGTTAGACATCATTGAAATTGGTTCTGGGGCAGGAAATCTTGCAGAGACTATTGTGAATAACAGTTCAAAAAGCATTGATTATATAGGGGATTGGGGTTGACGATCTGTTAATTGATTTATCAAAGTATCATGATGTATTGGATTCTTCTGTGCATTTTGTTCAAGAAGATGCCAGTGCAGCCTCAGATTTTAAAAAGAAAGTGATGTCATTATCAGTGATCTGCAGTTGGCTTTTGATCCCAATGATAAAATTGCTCAGCGTTATCAGGTTGCAGCCAAGTTGGGACATACTATGCTCATCATCTTTTGATGGAGCAATCACTTCAGTATTTAAAAAGAGGACTGCTATTTTGCGCCAGTGGATCTTTTAACTAGTGAGCGAGTCCTTTGCTTAAAAGTGGTTACAGAACAATGTAACTATTTTAGCCGTTATTTCTTTACTGAGGCAATTTTTAAACAGAAAAGTAATATAAAGTCAATCTTTGTCTTAAAAAACAATCATAACAAAGTTTGGAAAGTTTTGTCTATCCTTTGACAGATTTTACAAGACCGAAGTTTTAGACGATTTATGAAAAATATTTTTAAAAAGTGGAAGGAAGATAATGTCTTTTAAGAGATAATTTGTTATAATAACTTTGTATTATCATGCAAAACGATTTCATGGAGGTATATTATGTCAAAACTATTTTCAATTAATAGGTTCTTCTAGCCTTAAATGGCAGCTATACTTGATGCCTGAAGAAAAAGTACTTTGCAAAGGGTTAATTGAGCGTATTGGCAAGGATGATGCTATTTCTACTGTAAAATTTAATGGTCAGAAGCTTCAGAAACATATTAAGACCATACTGCAACAGTGAAAATTCTCTAGATGATTTTAATCCCATTTGGATATTATTAAATCGTATGATGAAATCGCAGGTGTAGGAGCACCGTGTGGTTGCTGATGGACTTACTTTAATGAATCGCTGGTTGATAGTGAAGAAGTCATTAAAAAGGTTGAAAAGTTAGCACTCTTAGCGCCACTTGCATAATAAAGCAAATGCTGCAGAAATTCGAGCATTTAAGAAAATTCTACCAGATATTACCAGTGTCGTTGTCTTTGATACTGCTTTCCACACTACGATGCCGGAGGTTTCTACCGCTATCCATTGCCGAATAAAGTATTTTACAGAAAATCGGGTTCGTAAATATGGAGCTCATGGAACTAGCCATTATTATGTTGCTCATGAAGCAGCCAAAATATTAGAAAAACCGATTGAAAAACTTAAATTGATTACGGTTCATATGGGAAACGGGGTTTCTCTTACGGCAGTTGATGGCGGAAAGTCAGTTGACACGTCAATGGGCTACCTACTGGGTGGTGTGATGATGGGAACACAGACGGGAGGATCTTGATCCAGCGTTATTCAGTATTTAATGGATAATACAGAAGATTTTAAAACACCAGAAGATATTCGCCGTATTTTCAATAATGAGTCAGGTTTGCTGGGGATTTCTGAGTTATCAAATGATATGCGTGAAATTGAGGCGGCTACAGCAGCTGGTAATAAGAATGCTACCTGTAGCTTATAACATGTTCATTGACCGTATTATTAAGCATATTGGTGCTTACGCTGCTGTGATGAATGGAGTTGATGCTATTGTCTTTACGGCGGGTATTGGTGAAAATGATGCTCATATTCGAAGCGAAATTATGAAACACTTTGATTGGCTTGGAGCTGATAGTCGTTACCGAAAAGGAACAGCGTCCAGTTCTGGTCATATCATCGAATGCCGCTAAGTTAAAGGTTTTGGTGATTCCCACTGATGAAAGACTTGTTATTGCGTGATGTCGAGCGTTTTAGAAAAGCTAAATAAGTTATCAATTTTAATATGATAAGACCAGAAAAAGTTGGCTGAGCAATTGGTCAGCTTTTTGATTGACGATTTCGAGTTCATTTCGCTCTGTATGTGGTACAATAGTGAATACTCATCATTATCTAGAAGATCAAAAGGGCTTTTTGACAAGACTTAAAATAAAATTTTCTTTATATGTAAAATAAGCTGACAAAATATAAGTGAACTAGACTATAAATGTAAAAGAGATTTGACATCTCTCACTAAATAGTAATTATAGGGATAAGATATGCTATGATCAGTTAAAAGATATTTAGTCCAAGAATATTTCAATTAACTTTAGTCAAATAGTCAAAATAGTTAAAACTAACATGCTATTAATTGGTTTATTTATTGTCCTGCTGCTATACAAATGCTATTTAGATGTCAAGCTTGTTGCAGGAGCAGTATCAGTTTATCTCTTTTATGGGTCTATTCATTGGGACTCACTGAAAATCAGACAAAAGTTAGTCAAACTTTAAGTTAGATTTTATAATGCCCATTCAAAACTTTCTTGGAGGACAATGATGCAACGAGAATTCAAAGAAATTAGAAAAGATTAATAAGTTGAGTCAATCGGAATTAGCAGATGCCCTCAGTGTGACTCAGACAACCATTATTTCCTTGGAGAAAGGGCGTTATAATGCCTCAGTGGAATTAACATATATGTACTAAATATTTTGGAACAACAATAGAAGATATTTTTATCTTTTGAGGATGAGAATAGAGATGGTAACAATGTTTTCAAAATTTGGGAAAAGATAAGGAAGAATATATATCACAGGCAATCAGCAGCTGTCTGATATGTAATGGTGGTTTTACTACTGGTTTATCTTTAAGTGTATCAATGTCCAGATTTTGCAGCAGGGATTTTTGATGGAATTAGCCATGGTATGACATCTATTGAGGAATCATAGCTTTTTACAAAAACACAACTGATAAGACATTGACACGCTACTACACAGCAGCTTATGATGAGCGTAATAAACGAATTCGTAGTTTGACAGCACAGTTAACTTTGGCTTTTTAATATTGATAAAGTAGCTTTGGTGGTTTTATATGCTTTTGGCATGTCGCTTTCAACTATCTGATTACTCTGATGATTCTTCTTTACGGACAATCATATGCTGGCGTTTTTACTTAGAGTGTTCTTCAATCACTTATTGTGATGTAAAAGATGCTAATTATTAGAAATTAATTATATAAAAAGAAAAAGGATATGAAAACAATTTTAAAAGAAAACGGCAGCAGTTATTGCTATTGTTGGTTTTGTTTATTGTTAGTCAACTGTGAAATATTGTGATAGCACTTTGGCAAAAATCAACATCAGTTAAATTATGATCATTATTCATTTTTGAGTTTTTGCAACTAATGGTTCTTATTGGCTTTTTATATTTTGGCTAGAAAGTTAATTAGTTCGAGAATCAAGTATTGGTTGAGTTGGAAAACATTGGGAATTGCTTCTTTGGGTTTTGTTGTCTCTTTATTGTCATTGTGCTGGCATCATTTTGACTATGAAGGAAAAAACAAGCAATAATCAGAACAATCCTCAAATGTTTAACAATTCATCGTTAATGCTGATGTTCATGTTTTATTGTTATTATCGCTCCTTTAACAGAAGAAATTATCTTTGGGGGACTTGTTCCTCAACTATTTTTCCAAACGTTTGAGGACTTGGTTTTGGACTTGGAGCTTTTGCTTTTTGGTTTACTTCATGGTCCAAGTGATATTGGTAGTTTTGTTCTTTATGTAGGAGATAGTTTTCTTTAGCTGTTGTTATAGCTTAACATTTGGAATACGGTATTTGGACTCATGCACTTAATAATGGTCTCGGTTTCTGCTATTATTATTTCAAATAAAATGACAAAAACTAGGAACAGTAGATTCTAATAGTCAGAGTACAATTTCTATTAAAGTCCTCGATTCTAGTTTTATGTTTGATTTGTCAATTGTCGCATCAATGGCTGAAATGGTACTGACTGTAAAGCCGGTTTTCTGAATCAAGAAGTCAGCGATAGTTGTCCCACCGGGACTGGATACCTTATCAATAAGATCGTTTGGCTTCTCTTGCCCTTGGATAGAGATTGCTCGTGGTTGCTAGAACAGTTTGACTGAGCAATCTTAAAAAGCTAAATCTTTTGGGAAATCGTGTTTCAATCCTGCTTTTGACATAGCTTCAATAAAAGAGTGCAATATAAGCAGGACTTTGGACCCTCGCAAGTGCGGTGAAAGTATCAAAATCTTTTCAGCGATTTCAAAAGTTGTTCCAAATGAGTCCATCGTAATCTGTTTGGCAATTTCAAAAAGCTGATCGAAACTTTTATCATTTCGGCAGATAGCAGTGCTACTTTGAAGAATCTTAGCATTAAGATTGAGGCATAATGCGGATAATCGGTAATCAGCCTGACTTAATTTATCAAAGATATTCTAATGAAGTACCGGCTGCCATGGATAAAATCGAGTTTTTGTTAATATTAAAGGATTCAAAACAGAAGCAAGAACTTGTGGTTTAACACCAATACAAGTAAATCAACCTCGTCAGCCATTCTTGATAGATTGAGCAACAGCAACTCAAGTGCTTCTGCTTTGTCTTGACCGGCTTTCAAACTGCTATCTGATATGATTAATTCAAAAATCGGTTTTTGAGTCCAGTAATAATAGCGCTGGCCATTTTACCAACACCAATAAATCCAATTTTCATAGTCAAATGTCACAGTCAGAGATAAATGGTATGAGATCTGACTGTGTTTTTCCTTTCTAATAGTTTTTGATTAAATCAACTGTAGAGCGATTAAGTTTTTTCACAATAGTTTGCAGAAAAGCTTGAGCCTGTAGAAATCATCCATTGCATGAGAGTGTTTTGGTGAGAGTGAATATAACGAGCACAAACGCCAGTGTTGAAGAATTCCCGCCATTTTTGAGGTGAGCAGCACCAGCATCTGATGCTGAAGCAATAGTATTGGTACTGACACCAGCTTCTTGGGCAGTAGTCAACAAAAGTCACGCATGTCTTTAAGCATGACATGACCCGGATCGTAAAAGCGAATGAGAGTGCCTCACCAATTTTACCTTGATTGTCATAGACATCACCAGCAGGTGAGCAGTCAACTGCCAGAAAAATATCTGGCTGAATTTGGTTGTTGAAAACCTGAGCACCACGAAGACCGACTTCTTCTTGAACAGTAGCACCAGCAATGAGTGTATTGCTAGCTGTTTCATTTTTGGAGCTTTGAAGAGTTCTGTAACCATGAGAACATCAGTAACGATTATCCCAAGCCTTTGAAAATGACATTCTTTTGATTAGCCGTCAGAATGACTTCTGATTTGGGAATAATGATATCACCTGGGGTTATGCCAGCTTTCAGCTTCTGTTTTATCCAGCAAAACCGCTATCACAATATCTTCGACCTTGGGTGAAAGCTCCATAGTGCTACCATCGTAGAAAATGTGGTGGGACAGAACCTGAAATAACAGGAATCGCCTGTTCAGTGCGTGTATAAAGGGTGAAGCGTTGTGAACTAATAACCAGAGGATTCCAGCCACCGATAGCCACCGCGCGCAAAGTGCCATCTTCTTTAATATCGCTGACCATAAAACCAACTTCATCCATGTGAGCAGCGACCATGACACGAGAGCCCTCAACTTACTATGTTTGATGCCAAAAAGGCCACCAAGACGTCCGTTTCAACTTCATCAACGAAAGGCGTCATTTTTTGGCCTAAAAAGTCACGGATCTTGTGCTCATAACCGGCAATGCCATCAAGTTCGGTGATTTCTTTGATTTTGTCAAATAATTCCGTCATATTTAACCTCAATTCTATACGTTCTATTTTAGCATGTTTTATGATAAAATAAAGAGGTTATGGAAAGTAAAAACTTCAAACTTGCTTCAAGTGCTTGTCTTATAGGAATAGGCGGAGCAGTTTTGCTTGGAACGGTTGTAAAAACAATTGGAAGAAAGAAAGCGTGAACGTATTAAGGCAGAGCTTCGTCAGTTTTTTAATCAGTTGGGTGAGATTGCTGTCCTCTACGTCAATGAATTTGAATCTAACAAAGATACGATACGAGGTGGTCTTGTCATGAATGATGAGACTATCTATCTTTTTACTTATGAGAATGGTCAGATAAGTTATGAGGAGGATAAACGTGATTGTTCCAAAAAACGTATGAAGAATTGTAGCTACTTATCTTGAAAAAGCCCTGACAAGCTTGTCCTTTTCTTTTGCAGCAGATTGGTGCTCTGATTGTCAATTTATCTGACCCTAGCCATGCCTAAAATTGAGCTGGCAAAATCGAGACTTTCTTTTTCGTAGCATGACCGTGATAATTTCATGGAAATCGCGCAACGCTGGCATATTTTTGGTATTCCAAGTTTTGTTGTCGTGAAAATGGTAAAGAAATTAGTCCCGTTTAGTCAATAAATCACGTAAAACACAAGCAGAGATTAACAGCTTTTGGCTGAATTAACAGAGAGGAGAAATTATGATTTTTACATATAGTAAAGAACACGTTGGAGATGTTCTTATGGTTATTGTTAAAAGATAGTAAGGGCGCAAAGTTAAACTGTGAACGCTAAGGAATAGGTGACTCGTATTTTCTTGATAAGGAGACAGTGGCTTGGAATACTTTTGCGGTATCAAATTTGGCTTGATCTTAATGGCAATGGACAGGTATGTTTTTGACAGATGAAGAGCTGGCAGTTTTAAATGCTGAACTTTGCCAAAGAAGGTTTTGAAGAAAAATTAGAAAATGATGCTCGCAGCTAGTTTGTTGTTGGTGAAATTGTAGAAATGGTTGCTCATCCAGATAGTGATCATCTTAATATTTGTCAGATAAGATTGCTGAGGACAAGACTGTCAGAATTGTTGCTGGTGCACCAAATGCCAGAGTAGGATTGAAAGACCATTGTTGCTCTGCCAGGTGCCATGATGCCAAGCGGTGGCCTCATTTTTGCAGCAGACTTACGTGGCGAAAAAGAGCTTTTGCATGTTGTGTTCTCCTCGCGAGTTAGCTTTGCCTAAAGCTCCTCAAAAGCGATGGAATTATTGAATTAAGTACAGATGCTGTTATAGATAAGCTTTTGATGCTGAAACATTGGAAAGGGTGAAAAACTTCGTCATGAAATGACGAGGTTTTTCTTGCAGAAATCTTTTTGTATATATAATCAATTTAACTGATAATCAGAAAGGTGATTATATTGAAATTAGAAGACTCTTGGGGTTCAGATTAGTAAGATTGCTCAAGAGATGGACAGTCAATTTTCGAAGAAGCTAACAAAATATGATATCGGTTCCAGAGAATACGGTATTTTGTTGACAATTCATCAATATGCACTGTTAACACAGCTTAAGATTGGTGAACTGAACAAGGTTGATCGATACGACAATTGGGCAGCTTGTTGATTTATTAGAAAGAAAAGACTTTGTGGCGAGACAAAGAATCCAAAAGATGAGACGACAAAATTTACTAGTTTTAACTAAAACAGGGCGATCTTTGGTTGAAGAAATGTGGCAGGAAATGAAAGAGATAGAAAAAGACGTTCTTAAGCATTTGTCTGCTAAGCAAAAGAAACGCTTTTAACGATGGTAAAAGCAATTAGGAAAGGAGAGTTGAACTGATGGATAAACTTGCATTTTTAGAAATGTATCTTTGATTTATATAGGAATTATTTTACAGTTTTTGGAGGCCAGAAAGCAGAAAATCCAGAGTATGGTGGTAGATATTAGAAATGCTCCATCACAGATTGAAAAGAGCAAATTAAAAGGAGACAAAGGTTATGCCAGCTAAGGATCAGCTAATCATTTTGACAGAAGCTTGATAAAAATAAAAACCTATATTGTCTACGATTGGAATGGCGGCAGTGTTTTGAGTAAGCACGTTATTTTATTCTTTTGAAGGCAGGATTTAAAAAGCCTATGAATTAGCAGGAGCTTTTTGAAGGATGGAAGAGCATCGTTTGCCAACAGAAAAATGCTGACATAAGATAATATGTAGATAATTTTAGCATTGTTTTCTTTCTTTTTGCGAATACTAAGATAGGAGGAAAAAGATGTATTATGTATAATAAAGTTATTTTGATTGGTCGTTTGGGTTGCGACACTCAAATGGTAGCTCAAAAGGATAAGTCTGTTACGCGCGTGACACTGGCTGTCAATCGGCGATTTAAAAAGTCAAGATGGGAAAAAGCAGGCTGATTTGTCAATGTTGTTCTTTGGGAGTAGATTGGCAGAAACAATAACTTTCCTATGGTAGTGAAGTCTCATCTCTCTGATGGAGGTGCGTACCCGTAAAATATGAAAAAAGATGGCATCGCTCATTTTTGTGACTGAAGTTTTAGGACACTCCTTTCAATTACTGGAAAGTCGTGCTCAACGTGCTATGCGTGAAAATAATTCTGAAAATGATTTGGCGATTTGGTCTCTGGAGGGAGGAACTCCTTTTTAAAAATTTCAAGTCAAAAGTAGGGTTTAGGCTATGAGTTTTTCAGACTTACCATTGAAACTAGAATAAAAACTAATCTCTACAAGTTTATTCTATTGTTTTGTTTATTCCTAAATGATCAGGAGATATTATATTTTTAGATTTTTAGAGTTTCTAAAACACAATAATTCATGAGAAACTGTGTAGTTACTAGCTAAAAAGCAGTGATTATAGTTCAATCTTTATTTTTGGACTGTAATCATTCTTTTTAGTTCAAATAAAATGATTTTTATTTTTCTAACTAATAATAAATTGGTTAAGGCAGGAAAGTTTTATTGACTTTATAAGAGGGGCGTTTGCCAGGAAGTAATGAAAAGTGTTAAACTAATGAAAAAGATTTGTTTGAAAGATAAAAAGAATACGGAGAGTAATAGAAAATACAGAGTTTAGTAAGTCTCTAGCTGCCTTTGTTGTGCTAATTATTTCAAGTCTGTTTTTATTATAAAGAGGGACCTGTTTTTCCAAGGCAAACTAAGATTGGTGCTACTTATATGACAATGAATAATGATTTTATAAGTATCTCAATGCTAGAGTGGATGTTAATGAGCAACAGCGATTTACTTTTATACATGGGATCCGGCTCTTGGTATTACAGGTTGAACAAATTCGGTTTTTATTAAGGAGAGTTGATGTTATCATTATTAATCCAGTTGATGGTAATAGCAAACTCTTGATTAATAGTCTTAAAAAGAGCTAGAAAAGCAAGGTATTAAAGTTATTGCAGTAGATAGTCAGTTTAGAGATAATTCTGCTATTAACACGACCATTGTCTCAGATAATTATAAAGGCGGGTGTACTGTGTGCTCAAGAAATGATACGAAAAACAAAAGGTGCTAAAAATTCTTCTTTGAGCATCGTATATGCTTTTATCTGCTACAAGTAGGATACAAGCTTTCTTGATACCATTAAAACGCATAAGGACTATCAGGTTGTTGCACGAATTGATAGTTTAGGACAGACAGAAAGTGCCATGCCTAAAGTAAAAACTTATTGAGAAATGGTTTAACATTTGATACTGTCATGGCGCTCAATGATAAAGCAGCCATGGTGTGCTTTAGCAGCAGTAAAAGTGATTACCAACTAATCCTTATATTTATGGTATTGATGGTTCACAGATGATAAAAATCTGCTCAACCACTTCAGAAGTGCAAGCAGTAGCTCAATCACCTTATACTATGGGACAGGAAGTTACAAAAGGCAAGTCTTAAATTATCTAAGAATCAGACTTATCCTAAGAAATTGTTGGCCCGTTGAGATTAATAACAAAAGAAAACAATCAGAGTATGATTTAACAGGGTGGCAGTGATGAATAGTTATAAGTATTTAAAATACAGTCAATATGCTAAGCAGGCTTTAATTTTTATTAATGTGAGTTACTTATTATGTTTTTGTTTATCTTTTTGCTAACAAATATATTGTGAGCTAAAAATTTAAGTCATGTTCTTTTTGGATAAACTAGATATTGTCCTATAGCCTGAAAATATCTTTTTACAACACTCTTCTTTTTGCCATCTTTCTCATTGTCATGTTTTATAGGAAAGTATTCTTAATAAAAGGAAGAGATTAATGATTGAGTTGATTGTTGCAGAAATTGTCTTAATGATTCTTACCTTTATTTCCTTGCAGATTTTTCTTACAATGGGCTGTTCCTCCTCGTTTTTGCAGATATTTTTATAGTTATGCTAATTTTTTATAATGTTAAGGAGCAAAAATATTGAGCTTCTTTTTCATCATTCTAGGCTTTTAGTATGCTCGATCTCAAATTTCGATCTTTTATCTCTGGTGAGTGGGACTACTGTACTAGATGTTTACATTAGCTTTTCCTAGTGGCAGTCGTCTGATTGTTATGTTTATTAAAAACTTTCTTTACTCGCTCAATATCATTGTTTTTCTAATTTCTTTAGTGGCTTATATCATGTATTCAGTAGCTGAAAAATCATAAGATAGAAGAAGAGCTGAGGATGGCTGCACGTGCTAATATTGAACTAAATGAGTTATGTTTCTTTGGCTGAAAATCGCTGAGGATAAAGAGCGTAAGAGGATTGCCAGAGAAAATTCATGATACCTTGGGGGCATGCCTTAACGGGTATTTCAGCAGGGAATTGACGCAGTTACTGTGTTAGTTGATTTTTGATCCTAATCATGCTAAAAAGCCAACTAAAAATGTGTCAGATGTTGTTAGAGAAGGTATTCAAGATGTTAGAAGGTCTTTAGAAAAATGAGGCTAGGGGCCCTTTGAAAGGAAGCCTTAAAGAGGCTTTATTAAAAATGATTGCAGATTATGAAAAATTATCAAGCTACAGGTCAGTCTGCATTATGATTGGGATAACATTGATTTAGACATTACTAGGAAGATATTATTTTCCGTGTTATTCAAGACTATTACCAATTCCCTTCGACATGGACATGCCCGTCATGTCAGTATCGATATGCTCAATGAGGATTTCTATATTATTAAGATTAAGGACGATGGTAGCTGACTGTGAGTTTTTAAATTGGGGTATGGTTTAACACAAATGCAAGAACAGTTAGCTGTATTGGGCTATACCGGACTTTGAAAGTGATGATGGTTTTCAAACAATGGTAAGAATACCTAAGAAAAAGGAGAAGAATAGTGATTAAGTCTTGATTGCTGATGACCAAGAACTCATCAGAGAATCTTTAAAATTGTTTTGTCATCCTATAAAGACATTGAAGTTGTTGATGCAGTCGATGACGGTTTTGCGGTTTTAGAAGTATGAAAAAGTTCAACTGGACCTTGTTTTGATGGATATCCGCATGCCCTGAAAATGGATGGCGTTTTATGTACCAAGGCCGTTAAGGAAAATTACCCTAATGTTAAAAGTTATTATTTAACGACCTGTGATGATGATGATTTTATTTTTAAAGCTCTTTCAATATGGTGCTTCTGGTTTACATTTTAGGGGATCTCTATGGAAGATTTATACCAGGCTATTGTGACAGTCAATAAAGGAAATGCCATGATTAATCCAGATGTTGCAACTAAGGTTGTTAAGCTGTTTTCTACAAATGGCGCAGTCTAATTCTGCTATTCAAGTACAGGAAATAGTGTCGAAAAATATTTCAAAGGCTGAGTGGAAAAATTATTCAGCAAATTGGTTTTAGCTTATCAAATAAAGAAATTGCAGCTAAGCTCTTTTTGTCAGAAAGGTACTATCCGTAATTACCTGTCGACCATTTTATCTAAATTGAATTTGCGTGATCGAACGCAGTTAGCATTTAGAGCAGTCAAACAGGTGTTACTACTAGACATTTTGGAGATGAAAATGATTAAAAGCAGCTTTACCAGTATAAATTTCACCTATTGGTCTTGTTGATACTTTTAGGAGCCCTGTTAACCTTATTTCTTGTGCAATCGCGGCAAAGAAAATCTTGAGATTGAGTGTTTATGCTGGCAGTAGCTGGGATGTACAGTGGGAAAGATTATCAATTTTTAGATAGTGTCATTAAACGGTTTGAAAAGGCTCATCCAAATGTGATGTTCAATATGAGACTGGCATTTTAAAAGAAGATTATTCTTCGTGGCTGTCTAAAAATTGTTGAGGAAAGCAACCAGATGTTTTTTATGGTTCCTGAAAAAATGATTTTATCTTTTAGCTTCAACAAAAACTTTAGCTAATTTGAGATGGTTATATTAAAAAGATTTGAAACCTTCGACTCTTTTTATCATTCAGCCTATAATTCAGGTCAATTTGAAAAGGAAACAATTTGCCCTTCCCTTTGAAAAGCAATCCTGTTATGATGTGCATCAATAATGATCTCTTAAAAAGAGAATAGAGTTACCAAACTCTTCATGGACCTTAAACGATTTTTATAGTATTTGTAAAAAGTTACTAAGGATACAGATGGTGATGGTGTTATTGATCAATATGGCAGTCTAGGTTATGGTTGGGAAGAGGCTTTGGCTGCCCTATAATGTTAAATTATTTAATGAAAACTGGTACAGGGGCTTACTTTAACACCAAAGAGTTCGTTCGGCTTTAGCGTTAGTCACAAAATTAAAGAGCTTAAATGGTAATTATAATGTTACTCTTAAAGATTTTGATGAGGGTAAGGTTGCACACCTATGACTCTAGCTCAATATCGTACTTATAAAACCCTATCCTATCATGTTGCAAAAATACTCTTCCTTTTCGTGGTCTTGTGTTGAAATGCTCACCACAAAAACCAAATACGGCGAGATACAAATTAATACATCTTTGTATACTATGTCGTCCAAAAACTTCACAGTCTAAATTAGCTTGGGAGTTTCTTAAGCTTTTTATGTGCCAATAAAAAAATCACAACAACAATTATTTGAAGAATCACAAGAGCATCTGTTTTAAAATCAGATGAACAGTCAACAGTGAGAACCTTTTGCAAAAATGATAGCTTTGGTTCACAAAGCTTTGACTGTTAATACCTTGGACAATATGATGCGGCAAAAACGACTCTAAATTTAAAATCTTATAATACTATTTATGAAAAAGCAGGCTATCTTATTGCAAATCGTTGGAAGGAAATACTGTAGAAAATGATTTATCTGATATTCAAAAGAGAATTGAAGAAAGAATTAAAGTAGGTGAAACAAATAATAAAACTGGAATTTAGATAAAAAGTCTAAAGATACAGAAGACTGTTCTACTTGCTGTCAATAACATCAAAAGGTCTGGAAAAATTCCCAGACTTTTTAGAGCAGTTTCTTTATATTTTGAGTGTTTACAGTATTTTCTTTGATCAGTTTAAAGAATTTCATCCCTGACAAATGTCATCTGCTGAATGACATTTGTCAGGAGATAAATGACAAATGACACTGCAAAAGCGTTTTTCAAAAATGTAAAATAAAAATGAAATAAAAGAAAGTAGGGTGTATTCATGAAATACCTGTGCTTGTAAGCCATAGCGGTTTTGCGCAGGGCTTGAGACTTCTTTAGCTATGTTTGCTGAGGATAAAATAAAGTCGAAGTTATAGCTGTCGGATTGGAAAATGGTAAATCAGTAGATGATTTTGCGGAAACTTTAGACAGCTCTTTCTAATCTAAAGGATGAGGATTCAGTTGTTGTTTTAGCTGATATTGTCGGGAAGCCTTTGACAACAGCTTGCAATGTTTAGCGGTTTGGGTAGGATTAGATGACGCCATTGTCTTGGGGGATGAACTTACCAATGGCAGTCAATGCTGTTGTTATAGAAAGATATGCTTGAAGGTCAGGATTTTTGTAACCACTGTTTTGGGTGAAGCTAAAAGTGCCTTACAAGAATTTGGGACAACTTCTGATGAAGAAGATGATGATGACATTTAATAAAGAAGGAGAAGAAAATGACTGTATCATTTGTAAGAATTGATGATCGTATGATTCATGGACAAACTGTAACACGTTGGGCGAAAGAATACCCATGCGATGGTTTAATCGCTGTTAATGATGCCGCAGCAAAAATAAAGTTTTAATTCAGGCTTACAAAAGGTGCTGCAGATAAAAAAGAACTCTGTTTGGTCTAAAGAAGCCTTTGCTGCTAAATCACAAAAGGTATCGATTCAGATAGTCGTTACTTTTTAATTACTAAAAATCCGGTTGATATGAAAGAAATTTTGGTTGACCAAGGTTTTGTTCCGGGTGAAGTTAAGGAAATTAGTGTTGGTCCTGCCAACGACCGCCCCGGAGCTGTTAAAGCGGTAATAATCAATCTATAACTCAAGAAGAAGCGGATGCTTGAGAGCAATTGAAAGGCTGGCTATAAAGTTAAATTCAACTTCTTTCCTGATGTTTCAATTGGTTATTGGTCAGATTCAAGGTAAATTTGGTTATTAAGTGTTGAAGTACTCTATCATTAAGTAGGATGGCGAACGAAGTGAGCTTGAGCGAAGGCTTTTCGCAATGATATTCCAAACAGGGTCACTCACGTCCGTACTGCTTAAAAAAGTATCAAAAAGTAAAAGAACATGAGTTACGACACTGTGCAAAAGATAAAGACTGCCTCAAATGCTGTCGCACCTGTCATCAGCTTTTCTATTTTGCGGTGTGTCGCTTTACGCCTTTGTATCTTAATAAATTGAACACGAGCTACGAGCTGTGTCAAAAAGGTAGTTTCTTCTAGAGTCCAGTCCTGTGACTCTTCGTCAAAACTCTATTTTGCCTTGCTCGTGAACGCTCTTTGTATCTTAAATAAAAGGAGAATTATTATGACAATTTTCTTGGTTTCACATGCCTTGCTAGGATTGTTTGCCTGTTTGTCTTCAATGCCTGGTCTTGGCAGTACAACAATTGGTAACTATACTTTGGGACGCACTTTGGTCGGCAGCTTGGTTTGTGGACTTATCCTAGGAGACATTAAGACCAGGTATTGTTTGCGGTGTTGCTATGCAACTTGTTTACATCGCTCTTGTAACACTTTCCGGTGGTACTGTTTCTGCTGATGTGCGTGCAGTACTCTTATATCGGTATCCCTAGCTTAATGGTTGTGATTCATTCTCAAGGTTTATCAAACTTCATCAGATGCAGCCAACCTTGCTAAATCAGTAGGAACCCTTGTAGGTACTATTGATGTACAGTGCTTTCTATGGTACTGCAACAATGAACCTTGTTTAGCAACACATTGGATGTGGCTGTTGAAAAAGAGAAATTCAGAGACTCTATGTTGTAGACTGGGGACTTCCATGGATCTCGCATATCGTCTTTTCATTCATTCCTACGTGATTATGTGTAAAAATTAGGTGCAGATGCCGTTACTGCTCTTAAGAATGCTCTTCCAATGGATGGTATTCCAATGAAGACTCTCTCTTACGGTGGGTTCACTTCTTCCATGTGTAGGGATTGCTATTTTATTAAAACAAATTGTTGAAAAAGCAGTTGACTTTATTCCATTCTTTGTTGGTTTCACTTTGGCAGCTTCACTTGGTTTTGAAAACTTAGTATCATGTGGTCATTTCTTTAATTTTTGCAGTACTGTTCTATGAACTTGAAACAATAAAGAATATGAGAGTAACTGCTTCGCTGGAAGCTTCAGATTTCGATGACGATGATGAGGAGGATATTTAAAATGAAAGCTCAAAAGAAAATTTCAAAGAAAACTTTAACGAAATCTTTCCATCATTGGTATTATGGTAATTTGACATATTTTCACAAGAACATATGCAAACATTTGGTTCTTGACTTCCATGTTACAATTGTAGAAGAACTTTATGATAATAAAGATGATCAAGCACGTTCTATGCAAACTTATACAGCTTTCTTTAATACAGAACCACAGTTAGGTTCACTGGTAGTTGGTATTACAGCAGGTCTTGAAGAAAGCGCGTTCTAATGGTGCTGATGGTGTAGATGATGAAACAATTAATGGCTTGCGTGCAGGTCTTATGGGACCAATTGCAGGTTGGTGATTCACTTGTAGTTGGTACTTTAATTCCAATTATTTTTGGGAATTGCTCTTGGACTTTCTACATGATGGCTCACCAATGTGTGCCATCTTCTATATCATTATTTTGGAACTTATTGGCCTACTTTGGTATGAGTTTGCTATTTCAAGGTTACCGAACTTGGTGATAAGCAGTTGAAGTCTTAGTTGGAACACAGGACAAGCCATTCGTAAAGCCGTTGCTATTGTCGGTGGTATGGTTGTTGGGGCTGTTTGCAGCTACTTGAGTACTATCAAAACTGCTCTGGAACTTAAAAATTCTTCTGGAGAGCTTTCTTGGTTTTACAAAAAACAACTTGATGGTGTTTGTCAGGACTTAACCGCTCTGTTACCGTCTTTTTGTTGGTGGTTAATGGCTAGAAAAATATGTCTCCAATTAAGTTATGCTTCTTTTAGTTGTTATTAGCTTTTGTTGGTGTTATTACAGGATTCTTTGATCCAGGCTTGAAATACTAAGATTAAGTGGTTGGAGAGATTATGCTAACAGAAAAAGAATTCATCAAAAGGATATAGAAAATGATCGACTATCAAAAACATATGATTGAAAACCTAGGACGTTGGTTTACTAATGTTTATCATTTGCTATCAGTGTCGTTTTGATTTTACTTATTCTCAGCTAATCTCGTTGGGCTTTTACTATGGAATTGTTTTGACGGTCTTGATTCTGTAGCTATGATTTGAGTCTTTGGTTATGGTATTTTACAAAGGGTCGCCTCAATGTTCAAAAGTCGTTGATGATTTTGAAAAACTGCGACTTGCCAATTCTACAAATAATCTGAAAAACTTTTACCGAAAGGTAGAGTTTTTCTTTCAATATTACGACCAAGTGATACAATAATATATGTAATTAGCACTCAGTATTTGGGTGCTAAAAATCTATGGAGGTATATTATGTTAAAACCCTTAGGAGACCGAGTGGTCGTACAGTTGAAAGAAAAGGAACAAACAGTTGGTGGTTTTGTCCTTGCTGGTGCTAGTCAAGAGAAAAGACTAGCTCAAGTAGTAGCTGTTGGTGAAGGTGTTCGTACTTTAACAGAAATTGGTTGCGTCCAGTTTGCTGGCGATACTATTTTAATTGAAAATCATGTAGGAACGCCTGTTAAAGATGATGAGTAAAATTGCCTTATCATTCGATGAAGCAGATGTTTTAGCGATTGTAAACGATTAATAAATAACAGTTTAACTTATAGTCATTTGAGTTATTTATACACTTTTAGTATTGTAGCGGCAATACAGATGAAAGTGTTTCATATTATTTGAAATAAGAGGATTAGTATGGCAAAAGATATTAAATTTTCAGCAGATGCAAGAAGCGGTATGTGTGCGTGGTGTTGTATATTTTGGCAGATACAGTTAAGGTAACCTTAGGCTAAAAGGACGCAATGTTGTTCTTGAAAAGTCGTTTGGTTCACCGCTCATTACTAATGATGGTGTGACCATCGCTAGAGAGAATTAGATGAGATCACTTTGAAAATATGGGAGCTACTAGTTTCGAAGTTTGCTTCCCCAAAACTAATGATATTGCCGGTGATGGGACAACGACAGCGACTGTGTTAACTCAGGCTATGTTCGTGAAGGTTTGAAAAATGTGACTGCTGGAGCTAACAATCGGTATTCGTCGAGGAATCGAGCAACGGTTGCAACAGCAGTTGATGAGTTAGCTATTGCACAGCCTGTTTCTGGCAAAAGCTATTGCACGCAGGTTGCAGCCGTTTCATCACGTTCTGACAAAAAGTTGGGAATACGTTTCCGACTATGGAAAAGGGTTGGTAATTAGATGGTTATCACTATTGAAGAAAACTCTCGTGGTATGGAAACAGAGCTTGATGTTGTTGAAGGAATGCAATTTGATCATGACTGCTTTCTCAATATATGGTGACGACAATGGAAAAATGGTGGCAGATCGAGAAATCCTTATTTATTAATTACAGATAAGAAAATTTCAAATATTCAAGATGTTCTTCCGCTTCTGAAGAAGTTCTTGAACAAACCATCTCTTTTAATTGTGCGGATGATGTAGATGGTGAAGCTCTCCCAACGCTTGTTTTGAATAAGATTCATTGGTACTTTTCAATGTTGTCGCGATCAAGGCTCCTGGTTTTGGTGATCGTCGCAAGGCTAACATGCTTGAAGATATGTGCTGTTTAACGAGGGGTACTGTTATTACTGAAGATCTTGGTCTAGAATTGAAAGAATGCGACTATTGATGCGTTGGGTCAAAGCAGCTCGTGTGACTGTTGATAAAGATTCAACTGTTGTTGTTGAAGGTTCTGGCGGTAAGGAAGCTGTTGCTAATCGTGTCAATCTCATTAAGTCTCAAATTGAAACAGCAACTGGACTGATCGTGAAAAATTACAAGAACGTCTGGCTAAATTATCTGGAGGTGTTGCCGTCATCAAAGTTGGCGCAGCAACAGAAACAGAATTGAAAGAAATGACTTCGCATTGAAGATGCGCTGTAATGCTACTCGAGCAGCTGTAGAAGAAGGAATTGTTGCAGGTGGTGGAACGGCGCTATCAATGTTATTGAAAAAGTAGCAGCACTTGATTTAACGAGATGATGCTGCAACAGGTCGCAATCTTGTTCTGCGTGCTCTTGAAGAAACCTGTCCGTCAAATTGCTAAAAATGCTGGTTATGAAGGATCTGTCATTATTGATAAATTGAAGAACAGTTCAGCAGTACAGTTTCAATGCTGCTAACGGAATGGGTTGACATGATTGATGCTGGTATTGATCCTGTCAAGGTAACTCGTTCCAGCCCTTCAAAATGCAGCATCTGTAGCCTAGTCTCATTTTAACAACAGAAGCCGTTGTGGCGGATCATCCAGCTCAAGCACCAGCAGCTCCGCTATGGATCCAAGCATGATGGGTGGTATGATGTAATTTAGCTTCTTATCGTGGCAAGTCCGTGAAACGGCTTAATGCTGGTCATTAATATTTTTAAGAGAATCTGGTTAAAGGCTAGAGTTCTCTTTGTGTTTATCTAAAATAGTGATAGCATATAGTTAAGTGAGTTCTTGCTGTTTGTTGTGCTATAGTTTTTTATGGATATTTTATCTTGTAGTTAACAGCATGTTACAGTAAAGGTGCTGTTTCAAATTTTTAAGCGTGTTAATTGTTTTAAAAACAGTTGATTTTGATAGTTTTGTTATTATTTTGTTATCATTTAAAAAGAGTATAATGCAAAAATACGTTAATTTTGACCTATCAACAAAAAGTGATATATGCAGAAGGAGTTAAATTTAGAACCTGTATCACAAAAACTATTTTTATTATATGAGATAAGCGCCGTCTTAGTAAAAGAAACTAGCTTACGCCGTGATGAGTTATTGAGGTCAGAGACAATAGTGAGGGGACTTTCGATATCCTAAGGCTCGAAAATATAGAGCATAGGAACTCTTTGAAAGGTGCTGCGTACCAAATACGAGAGCTGACTGACAAAAAGAAGTCAATCAGATAAAATAGATTTTCTAAAGTCTATTATAAAATTTTAATTGATTCAAGGAGTTTCAAGATGGATAGATTAAAAAGAAAAGTGGCAGAAATACTTTAAAAGAAGCACAAGAAAGCAGTGGCTACTCTTGTAGGGAAATTAAAACAGCAGCACTAGGATCTTCTTAAGAGAAAACCTATACGTACGACTTTAATTATTATAGGGAGCTTCTTTGTTCTTTTTGGATTATGAAGTATTCATTATTCAAGCAACTCACCGCCGATCGTGTTGAGGCTAGAAATGCTTCTGGTCATACTTTTGAAAATATTAAAGTATGGTTTTGGGATGATGCAATGAATTGATAACCAACGATGAGGCTCAATATACAAAAATTTTCACGTCTGAAGACAAGTTTAAAAACGCAGTCTCCGACAGAAAACTATATCAGCAAAAAGCTTCGGATAAACTCTATCTCAAAAGTATTGGTCATAAATTTTCTTTTTCCTGATATCGTCTTGCCATAGAACCATTGAAATTAACATTAAAGACGAATGTTTCGGGCTTAGAATGTTCTTTTAAATGGTATTGCTACTAGTGATTCAGATAGTCATCATGTTACGATTTAGCACTTACCCATGATAATTGTACCTTTACTGCTCGATGGTATCCATAATGGTAAAGAGGGTGGAATTTAATAAAAATTATGATGGTAAACATCAGACGGTTAATATGAACCTTCAAAAACTTTGCAGTTAGAAGCAATTTATCTGATGGAAATCTCTTTATTTTGGTAAAAGAAAAATTTCTTCCTCTCAAATGGACAATATAATGTTGATAATTATCCTATTATGGGAAACCGATCGGTTTGTATTGATTTTTCCAGATGGGACAATCAAGTCTAACAAGCTAATCTCTAAAGGATATTGCAGACGGCAACCTGATTCAACTGATGTTTCCTAATCAGTTGAATCAGGATACAGCTCAGCAACTACTTAAATACTGCTTTTGAAGAATTTCTCTGTTCATGCAGTAATCAACAAGACCCAACAGATTTAAACACGGTTTTTGAAAATGGTTCTAATAATGATGTTTACAAGCTTTAGAAGGTATCAAGCATGATGGTGATGGTCGTAAGCCATCTGTTACCATTACTTCGATCGAGTCTCAATGACCCATCAAACCGGTATGAAAACTTATACATCTTATGCTCTCGCCTTGATTGTTACTACGATGAAGCAACTGATCAGAAAAGAAAACGTCAGGTCATTTGTTACAAAAGTGTGCAGGACAGGTTTCAAGTTAAAAACGAGAGACTGGTTATACCATTTCGTAAAATCTAGTAGTGGTCAAACGGTTGTCGAGTGAGACAATCGTTGAAAAGTCCGGCTTCATTACCAGAAGAATTAATAGGAACTTGGGAAACGAAGCAAGATGATAAGACCGTTACCGCGATCTTCTCTCAGAAGATGGTACAGATAACTAAAAACGGATTTAAGGACGATAGAAGATGCGACTAAGACAGCAAAAAGTTGAAAACAGAAAAGACTTCAGAGTGGTGCCTACGCTATTACTATCAATCGAGGATCGTGCTGCTCTTACCGTTTTTAGATGACATCAGTGCTATCGGATCAATACACTTATGGTGTTAAGATTAGTGACTCCAGTATAACGACTGTCTATTGGGGAATCCAGAGGCGATACTAGTGGCAGTCCTAAAACAGGCATTAAGCAACTAAAGAAATAAGTCAAGAGAGAGTTTTCCTATTTGGAAGTCCTTTTCAAATGTTGCAGATGGAGCTTCAACCTTAATTTTTCAAGTGTAAGAGGATGAGTAAGGTTAACTGGTGAGCATGCAGCATGGTCACCAGCTGTTTGCTGACTGTATGAGGATCGCAACAATGGCATGATCATGATGGGCTAGATGGACACGGATTTGGTGGGTTGTCACTGTTGAGTTGGCATTTGATCAGGCTGGTATTATTGGGAAAAATGCTTTTAGGTGAAACCTGAGTGATGGCTGTCTGGTATGCTTACTGATCCTGACTCGTTTACGTCGATCATGACGATCGCGTCCAATTGGCTCTCTATAAATAATTGCACGTTCAGAAAATTGACTTGTGCTAAAAGCGGTATTCGCGTTTGATAGACTTGTCTCAGACGATTAGGATCGGCGGATAAAATGGTTCTTAGCAAAACATGACGCAGTGCCGCTGGTTTTCATATCAAAGTCGATACAACGCTGCGGAGTCTGTCCGACATAACGAAACTTGATTGAAGTGCGATTTCATTGGTCGATAGCATGTGTTTTCATGCCTTCTATTTATTAATAATAATAAGATGTTCGTCTTGGTAGAGACAGTCTATTAAGTCTTGTTTCCATAGGAATTTTCTTGATAGGATGGTCTGTGTTATCAAAGTTCAGCTGGATAATATCTCCCACCTGAGCAAGACTTTTGTAATTGACAACCGACTACTAACTGTGATTCTTTTTATTCTTAGAGAGTCTTCAATCTTTCGGGACTAAAAATGCTCTTCTAATAGTTCCTTGACGAGTCCTATGGATATGGGTTTATAATTTTTACAGTAAAAGTCATGAGTTTGTTATATCATTTTCTTTAAAATTGATATAATAAGGTCGTAAGTATTAGAACTGTTAAAAAGAAATTTTTCAAAATAAAAATATTGATCATCAAGACTCAAGAGGTTGAAAATGGGGATGCCTCAAAATCTTGATAATCAAGCTAGCAAGCCTCTGACAAACCATTATCACCGTCGTTATGCAGGAAGAGGGCTAAATTCAGTCAACATTTTGAGCAAAGATAAGTCTTTCTAAAAATGGTTTGGTTAGAAAGACACTGGCACCGTTATCATGTCAGTAGATTTTGCTGATTGACCGGTAGGTATTTTGTATGCTTTTGACAGGCTCTTACCTGTTTATCTAGCTAAGACAACCAAAGTTTCTGATTTAAAACAGGCTTTGAAGGCAACAACGGTCATTTATGAGTAAAAATGAAAAACAAGCTGGAACTCTTTATGGGCAAAAGGGGACTTATGTTAGACTCGATGCTATTTCCGACGATTTAGAAAATGCAGTGATTTCAACAGAAGACAAGCTTCTATAAAAATAGTGGCATCAGTACAAGCGGATGCTTTTAGCGATAGTTACCTTAGGTTATTCAGGCGGAGGATCTACCGATTACACAGCAATTGGCTAAAAATGCCTTTTTAACCCAGAACAAACAGTTAGAAAAAGCACGCGAGTTTTTCCTCGCTCTGGAAATTGACCAAAAATATAGTAAAAAGAAATTTTAACCATGTATCTTAACAATGCCTACTTTGGTAATGGTGTTTCGTCGAAGATGCTAGTCAAAGTATTTTGGAACTTCTGCTAGTCAGTGACACTTGATGAGAGCAGCTACTTTGTTTGCAGAGTATGTTGAAGGGTCGGTATCTACAATCCACTGTATTCTATTGAGAATGCGACCAGTCGACGCGATACTGTCCTGCAAAATATGGTGACTGCGGGGAAAATATCGCAGAAGCAGGCCAATGAGGCTAAAAAAGTGGGAATGGGGAACCGTATAAAGTGATACTTATGTTGCTAAGACAGATGATTATCAATATCCATCTTATTTTGATGCTGGTTATTAGTGAGGCTAGCTCTGTCTGTGGTATCAGTGAAAAAGACATTGATTAACAATGGTTATAGGTTACACTGAATTGAGACCAGAATTACCAAACTGGCATGCAGCAAAAGCCTTTGATGAGAAGTCTCTTTCCTGTGTCCACTTATGATAATACCAGTGCTCAAGCTGCTAGTGTGAGCTTTGGATCCTAAAAACAGGTGGTGTTAGGGGCTTGGTTGGACGTGTTAATAGCACATGTTACTTTTAGAAATTATAGCTAGACGACTCAGTCTAATAGAGTCCGGGTTCAACAGATTAAGCCACTAGCTGCATTTTATACTCCCTGTCCTTCAGGCTGGTCTATGGATAAACTATTACCCAATACTTCCCGTGATTTTTGATGGTTACAGACCAATAACTATGGAATGTTGAAAGCAGAACATTCCTATGTGTCAGGCACTAGTGATTCTATAACATTCCTGCTGTTTATACGCTTGATAAATTGGGTATCAATAAAGCGTTCTCTTGTGAGTAAGGTTCGGTCTTAATATGGATGCTGCTAGATTAGGTGTTGACTTTTTGGGAGAAGCGTCTGAAACTTCAATCCACTTGAGATAAGCTCAGGCTTATGCAACATTTGCCTAATGGAGGCGTGATGCCAACTGCTCAGCCGATTAGTCGTATTGAAACTGCCAGCGGTGAAATTTTGAAAAATTCACACTAATGATAAACGTGTTATCAGTAAATCTGTGGCAGACAAAATGACTAGTATGATGTTAGGAACTTTTTCTAACAGGACTGGTGTCAAAATGCCAATGCTTATAGGTTATACTTTAGCCTGTAAGAACGAGGGACAACTGAGCAATTTTGTGATTCTAATCTTGCCAGTGACCAGTGGGTGATTGGTTATACACCTGATGTTGTTATATAGTCAATGAGTTTGGGTTTTAATAAGACTGATGAAAATCACTATTTGAATGATTCTAGTTCAGGAACGGCTTTCAATATCTTTAGCACTCAGGCAAGTTACATTTACCCTATACTAAAGGATCAGAATTTAGGTTAAAAGTAACTTATTTCAAGACGAGCATTAAATCTACCCTATGATTCAGATGATACTTCGGATGGAAACTAATTCTAATTCCCAAAAATATCATTGATGGTATTCGCTGAAAAGCTCAAAATACTACGGATTCTATAAGAGTGGATGATTCAAATATGTATTAAGGCATGAAAGTTTGGGATGAGTGTTGTGGAGTTATTTTTGAGATAACATGCAAAATACCATGTTAAAATGAAAAAGTTATGGAGCGTATTATGGCGCAGAAAAAGCAAAGTCTGGCTTGTGTAGAGTGCGGCTCACGGAATATTCTATCGGCGTGAGTGGTAATCTAAACCAAATCGACTAGAGGTTAATAAATTTTGTAAATATTGCAAAAATATACCTATACATAAGGAAACACGTTGGGAGACAATGAAAAATTCATCGGTGGCGTTTTCAGTTCTAAAAGCATACGACATGGTAACTACGTAAACAATCTTGGCATGATTTTTATTTCAATTCTGGGTATTCAGCATTCTTTGCTCTTGTCATCTTTTATTTTTGATAAGCTGTTAACTCTGGGATTGGCTGAATTATTAAAAACGTTTTTAAAAGCAAAAACAGCTGGAAAAGGCTGTTTTTATGAGAGAAATTGTTTATTTAATAGACTGAGGTTCTTAGCTTTTATGATATAATAATGTACGAAAATTTCCAAAAAGCCATCTAGGCTTTTATAATACAAAAAATGAGTAAATCATGGATTCATTTGATAAAAAGGATGGTTTATTGCTGCAAAACTTATTCTAGCTATGAAAATAAAAGTAAAGGAAAATCTGTTGCAACAGGCACAAACTTATAATATGTTGGATAATATTTTACGCGTAGAAATTCCAACACAGACTGTTAATGTCGACAGCAAGAACTAAAAAGTTGAAGAAAATCCTTCCCAGGCTATGTTTTGAGTCGAGATGGTTATGACAGATGAAGAGCGGTTTGTTGTGCGTAACGACCTCAAACGTTACTGGTTTTGTCGGCTCACACGGTAATCGTTCTAAAGCAACTCCGCTTCTTGAAGAAAGAGAGTTCGTTCCATTCTCTTGTCTATGGGACAAACAGTTGACATTATTGATACTAACATCAAAGAAGGAGATGTAGTGCAAATTATTGATGCGTGCCTTTGCAGCAGGTCAAGAGGGTCGTGTTGTTGAGTGAAAAATAATAAGGTTAAAATTATGATTAATATGTTTGGAGCGAAACTCAGCTGAACTTGAACTGTATCAGAATTGCAGAACTATAAAAACTTTTGAGGGGCTTGTATTCTGAACCCCATGTTTACATGTCAGCGCCTAATCAACGAGAAAATGTGAAATAAAGGCAAGAACATGGCTGGTATTATCAGTCCTGAGCAACCTATCGTTTTTACTTGTTGAAGGATATAGGGTGTAGAAGTCAATTATCAATTGGAAGAAACAGGTCTCAGGATAGTGCAGAGACCTTTTTCATATATATGTCATAAAATTTTCTTTTGGCACTGGTATCAGAGTGACTTCAATATCAGGGTTGTAAGTCATGAGATACTATTGATAGAATCTATGTCATTCATTTCTGGTTTTAAGTCTAAATATTTCCATTTGAATGGTGTTGTTTTTTATTAATGTAACAAGTAGAATTTATTCACGTGCAAAGTTTTGTTTAGGAGTCAGAATAGGGATATAATCAATCTCATTATTAGGAACAATAAAGTTGCACTGTCTATACGTGTGTGCTGATGAAAATCCTGAATTCTCATAAAGCCAAAACACAGGGTCAGAGGTCAAGAGTGAAACAGGATAGCTGGGACAGAAAAGCCCATTCTCCTGTTGCAATACCAACAGTTACAAAGAAAATACAAGCAAATTTCTTTAGCACCACTACAACTGAACGAAAAACAGAATCAGACCAAAAGTTCTGCAACAACGACACTGGTTCCTAAAGTTACCATTAACAGAAAAATAATCATGGAAAGTAGTGCAAAGCAAGGTAGCCAAGGTAATAATGAGATTCTTTAAAGGCATAGATAGTCTTGTGTTATGAAATTTTAATAGTAACAATCCTCAAAAGCAGGTGGTTAGAGATAAGATAAAGGCAGTACATGCTGGGACTAATAGTAATATCTCCGATTTGAAAACACTGTTAAAAATCTGATTAAACAATTGACGTAGGGCTCTCTCTGATATCTTCAGGTGTAGTCCATAAGCCTTTAAATAGGCAGTGGTATGCTTTTGAAAAAGATTGTGGAATTAGCTGGTGTTTATGGAATATTTTTCCATCCAAGCAGGAGCCATTTTAACTTTGATTTCCATAACGATTTGATTGTTTTTTGAAAGTGGATAACCATTAAAACCCGAAGTGAGATTAACATTTTCGTGGCGATAAATAACATTGCGGTCAAAAGTAACGCGAAGTTTAGGATTTTCAATTCCCCTTAGTGAAAAGCGTTCATAGTGAATGAACATTTTTGGTACTAGTTTTTATAACGTTCTCGTAAAATAGCAAAGCTCATGATTAGCTCTGTCATCTTGTTTTTATGTTATTGTCAATTATTCCTTGCTGAACATAATTGCAAAGAGACAAAGGGGTGGATGTCAGACGGTATTTATAACCGATTTCTTGTTCACCCTGATATTCTTTTTTCTTGATTTCTAAAAAAGCTTGACTTTTTTGAGTAGGTTTTAGGTCATAGGTACGCATTCTAATTTTTTCACTGGCATGGCGGTGGTTGATTGAATCCTTAATCAATTGAAAGTCAGGATTATCAAAAATAAATATTGAGTAATGGAGGAATGAGTGGAAGCGATCCGGAGTAAATAATCTTTAAATTCTTTTTGTAATTGTTCAAAGTGTCAGCTTCAATTAAATATTTGATTTCTTTTCTCTGGAATTCTTTTTGGATAGTTTTCATTTAACATGATAGTCCTTCTTTCTGCATTTGTCTTGTAGATTATACTTAAAATATGCATTATTCTCTTATCTTAAGATTTTTGTGAGGGATGAGTCGGTAAAAAATTTGGAATGCCGCTGTTATTAAGCATATAGATATTATTACAGCTATAAAAATATCTTTGTGCTATTCTACACTTGTCTTTTTCTTGTCAATTCCTAAGTCTAAACTAAAGTATTTTTTCCAAAAAGTATGCTCACTTTAAAATGAGGCAGCTTGTAATTATCATTTGGGTAGAGTAAGCTTTTTAGTGGAGACTCAGTCAGCAGTCGCTAGATGCTATTTCCTCTGCAAGTTTTCTTGTTGACTCTGTTCATTTCCTTATAAAAATGCTATAATAATAAAGACTATATTTTTATCGGAGAATATTATGGTTTACTACAATCAGCAAAACAATTGAGAATAAATGGCAAAAATTCTGGGAAGATAACCATACTTTTAAGACTGGAACGGCTTCCTCAAAACCAAATTTTATGCCCTTGATATGTTTCCTTATCCATCTGGAGCTGGCCTACGTTGGACACCCTGAGGGCTATCACAGCGACAGATATTCTCAGTCGTTTCAAACGTGCGCAAGGCTACAATGTCCTTCACCCTATGGGCTGGGATGCTTTTTGGTTTACCTGCTGAGCAATATGCTATGGACACGGGTCGCGATCCTGCCAGACTTTACAGCGCAAAAATATTGCGACACTTTAAACGCCAAATTAAATCACTGGTTTCTCTATGCAGTTGGGACCGTGAAATCGTCACGACGAGATCCTAACTACTATAAATGGACTCAGTGGTTTTACCAAAAGCTTTATGAAAAAGGTCTCGGCTTATGAGGCTGAAGTGCCTGTCAACTCAGAGTTGAGAACTAGGGACAGCTATTGCAAATGAAGAGGTGCTGCCAGACGGAACTTCTGAACGCGGTGGTTATCCTGTTGTCCGTAAACCTATGCGCCAATGGATGTTGAAAATCACAGCTTATGCTGAACGTCTCTTAGAGATTTGGAGAAGATCTGGACTGGCTAGGTCAATCAAGATATACTGATACCAACTGGATTGAGTCATCAACTGGTGCCAATGTAACTTTCAAAGTCAAGGAGACTGAGATGAAATTTACCGTTTTTCACCACTCGTCCTGATACACTCTTTGGTGCTACTTATGCTGTTCTTGCTCCTGAGCATGATTTGGTAGATATTATTACTACTGCTGGCTAAGCGCAAGCAGTTGCTGATTATAAACATCAAGCTAGTCTCAAATCGGACTTAGCTCGTACAGACCTTGCCAAAGAAAAAGACTGAGTGTTTGGACGGGTACCTATGCTGTCAATCCTGTCAATGCAGGAGATTCCAATTTGGATAGCCGACTATGTGCTTGCTAGCTACGGAACAGGTGCTATCATGGCCGTTCCAGCTCATGACGAACGCGACTGGGAATTTGCTAAACAGTTTAATCTTGATATCATTCCCGTTCTTGAAGGTGGAAATGTAGCAGAAGCAGCTTATACGGATGACGGATTGCACTATTAATTCTGGTTTTAAACGGCCTTGACAAGACTGCCGCTATTGACAAGATGGGACTCGGCTTGAAACTGAAAGTGTCGGTGACAAGAAAAGTGACCTATCGCTTGCGTGACTGGCTCTTTAGCCGCCAACGATACTGGAGTGAGCCTATTCCAATTATTCGTTGGGAAGATGGAACGAGTACAGCTCTTCCTGAAAAATGATTGCCACTTGTCTACCAGTAACCAAAGGACATCAAACCTTCAGGCACTAGGTGAGTCTCCACTGCCAACTTGACAGACTGGTTGGAGTGTCGCGTGAAGACGGTGTTAAAGGTCGCCGAGAAACCAACACTATGCCGCAGTGGGCAGGTTCTAGCTGGTATTTCCTACGCTATATTGATCCGCATAATGACCAAAAATTGGCCGATGAGGATCTTTTGAAACAATGGTTGCCAGTTGATGTTTATGTTGGCGGCGCTGAACATGCCGTTCTCCACTTGCCTTTATGCACGTTTTTGGCATAAGTTTCTCTATGATCTTGGTGTTGTACCAACCAAAGAACCTTTCCAAAAACTCTTTAACCAAGGGATGATTTTGGGAACCAGCTATCGCGATCATCGTGGTGCTTTAGTAGCAACAGATAAAGTTGAAAAGACGTGATGGTTCTTTCTTCAACATCAGAAACAGACGAAGAGTTGGAACAAGCACCACAGCTAAGATGTCCAAAAATCACTCAAAAACGTTGTCAATCCGACGATGTTGTCGAACAATATGGTGCTGATACCCTTCGTATTTACGAAATGTTCATGGGGCCGCCAGTGCTTCCATTGCTTGGTCTGAAAGAAGGTCTTGAAGGCAGCAAATGTCCTTGACCGTGTCTACCGTCTTATCACAACAAAAGCAAGCTAGTCAAAACAATGGACATAGACAAGGTTTATAATGAAGTGGTTAAAACCGTAACAGAGCATCTTGAAGCTATGCGCTTTAACTGCAGCTATTTCTCAATTGATGATTTTTATCAATGCGCTAACAAGGAAGAACAACTCTTTCTTGATTATGCTAAGGATTTATCCATTATGCACCATTTGCACGCATTTAGCTAGAAGAAGCTTTGGCAAGTATTGACGCAATCAGGTGAGAATCTCTCTCTTATGTCACTGGCTAAGTTATGATGAATCCCAAATTGGTCGAAGACGAAATCGAGTGTCCTTCAAATCGAAAAGGAAAAGTTCGTGCCATAGGTTGTTGTTCTAAGAGTTCCAGCCGTGAAGATCTTGAAAAAATTGCTCGCTAACGACAAAATCCAAGCAGAAATTGCAGGGAAAAGATATTGTAAAAGTTGTGACAGTGCCCTAACAAATTGGTTAATATCGTGATTAAATGAGATTCGAACTTAAAAATGAACACTGTTATTTTTATGATTTTTCAGGAGGATTGGTGAGATGTCCCATCCTCTTTCTTTATGACGACAAGGTAAAAACTTAGTCACACTCTTTAAAACAAATCAGATAATAGGTTGTTATACTCAAGTACTGTCTATAATTTGTCACCTAGTCTAATCTGAGATAAATTCTTAACAATGATATTCGTGATAGAATTCTTTTTATCACCGTGATAGGGAATTATATAATAGGCAAGTTTTCAATTAGTGATAAGATAGATATAACCACATTTTTTGGAGAAAATTATGAAATTGAAACATATTTTTAAGAATTGGAGCAGTTGCTTTTTGCCTCAATTCTTTTTGTTAACTACTTGCAGATCAAAAATCATCTAAAAACAGTAACCCTTGCGACTGTTGGAACAACAAATCCGTTTTTCTTATGAGAAAAAGGAAAATTAACGGATATGATATCGAGGTTGCTAAGGAAGTTTTTCAACTTCTGATAAATATGATGTCAAATATCAAAAACAGAATGGACCAGTATTTTCTCTGGTCTGAGACAGCGACAAATATCAAATCAGGGCTAACAATATCAGTTACTCTAGAAAGAGCGTGCTAAATACGATATCTTTATTCTAATCCAACGGCTTCCAATCCATTGGTATTAGTGGTTCCAAAAGATAGTGATATTAAGTCTTATCAACGATATTGCTGGGCATAGCTACTCAAGTTGTTCAAGGGAATACAACAGTGCTCTATGCTGCAGAAATTCAATAAAAACATGAAAACAATCAAGTTAAACTAAACTTTACCAGTGAAAGATCTTGCATCAAGCTCGTAATGTCGAGTGATGGTAAGTATGATTTTAAATTTTTGAAAAATTTCAGCAAACGATCATCAAAGAGCAGGACTTGATAATTTGAAAGTTATTGATCTTCGCTCAGACCAAAACTATATGTTTACTTTATTTTTGCGCAAGACCAAAAAGACTTTACAAAAGTTTGTCAATAAACGTCTCAAAAACTTTTACGAGGAATGGTACACTTGAAAAATTATCGATGCTTGGAGAGCTATCTTCCAGATAGATATGAAATAATTCGTTAAAATCAGGTTTTCACCTGATTTTTGGAGTGGAAAACCAGTGTTTAACGATATAGCATAGTTTTTAGCTATAAGGAAATCTTTTGAAATAACAATTTGATAGCTATCATTAAATATGAGAGATAGGTTTGCTTTAATAGAAAAGGTGGATAACCGATGAAACTTAAAAATATGTAGGTCTTTTTAGGATTGGCTTTTAGCTGCGGCATTTGTTTTAAACGGCTTGTGGTCAAAAGAAAATGATAAAAATACCGTTAACTGTTGGTGTGATGACCATGACTGATTCTGATAAAGAACGTTGGGATAAAATTGAGGAACTGCTAAAAGAAAAATATCAAACTTAAATTTAAAGAGTTTTCAGATTACTCACAGCCAGAATAAAGCTTTTAAAAACGGTGAGAATTGACATCAATTCTTTCCAGCATTATAATTTCTTGAATAATTGGAACAAAGGAAAACAAAAGGTGATTTGATTACTCTAGCTGAGACATATATCAGTCCGATTAATCTTTTCTCAGGCTGCAGAAAATGGTAAAAAGCAAAAATACAGTAGTGCTAAGAAATTCCAGATGGCGGTCAAGTTGCATTCCTAATGATGCTACTAGCGAAAGCCGCGCCTTTACGTTCTTCAAGATGCTGGCTAATTAAATTAAATGTTTCTGGTGATGAATTGGCTACCGTTAAAAATATTAAGTCAAATCCCAAAAATCTTGATATTAAAGAAGTAGATGCCAGTCAAACAGCTCGTAATTTAGCATCCGTTGATGCCGCTGTTGTTAATAACAGTTACGCTGTTCCAGCAAAAATTGATTTCAAAACTTCTCTTTATAAAGAAAAAGTGAACGAAAGGGCTCTAAAACAATGGATTAATATCATTGCAGCTCAAAAGAGTGGAAAAATCAAAGAAGGCAGCAGCGATTAAGAAATTGATTAAAAAGCTTATCATACAGATGCTGTTAAAAAGTTATTAAAAAGACTGCTTTCAGAGCGTTGATGAACCCTGTTTGGTAAGAGTGGGTAAAAGCAAATAACAATGAGTCTGGGATAAAAAGCTACCCAGACTTATTTTTAAGATAATGACAGTAAGTTCAGAGGTGGAAAAACTCATCAGTGAGTGGTTTTTCCTTAGCTCTGAGATATGAGAGCGATAAAATTATATAAGATAATGATTTTGTCTCACCTCTGAGTCATATAAAAGAGAAAAATAGCATTTTCAAGTGAACAAGAGCAAATTGCTAAATTTTGGCAGGATGAAGTTGCTCAGCATTATTTTGAGGTTTACGGACCTTAATTTCCAAAAATCTATTTTTTGCACAACAGATAGGCCTGCAGGATGTTGCAGGCTATTTGGGCGAAAATTTTTGCCAATGTCCGGTGCTGAAGTGACAGTTGATGAAACCTATACTGGCTCCTTTTGTTATTGCTAAATTTAAAAGTTCCAAACCTCAGGCTAAAACCATTATTTTTATAACCATTGTGATACAGTACCTGCAGATAATGATCAGATTTTGGACAGATAATCCCTTTAAACTGACCTTAAGAAAAAGGTTATATGTATGGCTGTGGTGTTGATGATGACAAAAGGGCATGTACAGCTCGTTTGACAGCTGTTCGAAAAGTATATTCTGTGAAGGTTGGGGACCTTCCTGTTAATGTTACTTTTATAATAGAAGGAGCTGAAGAATCTGCTTCAACAGATCTTGACAAGTATTTATATGCGGATAGTTTGCTTCCTGCAGATGTTTTGATTTGGGAACAAGGTGTTAAAAAGTAGTCAGGGTCAGTTAGAAATTACAGGTGGTAATAAGGAGGTATTACTTTTAATCTTTCTGTATCCAGTGCAGAGGTTGATATTCACTCAAAAATATGGTGCGGTTATTGAATCGGCAGCATGGTATCTCTTAAATGCAATTTCCAGTATGCGAACAGATGATGGTCAGATTTTGATCGATGGTATTTATGATCAGGTCTTGGAGCCCAATGAGGCGTGAATTGGATTTAGTATGACGTTATGCTCTTGAAAATAGTGAAGGTTTGCATAAGTTTATGGTTTCAAAATTACCAACTTTAGAGCGTCGTGATTTTCTTAAAACCTATTTTTGAACCCGCCTTATCCATAGAAAGGACTTTCTTCTGAGTTTATCAAGGGCAAGGTGTGAAAACAATTCTGCCTTCTGCTGCCAGTGCTAAGATGGAAATGCGTTTAGTTCCCGGTCTCAGTCCCTCAGTACGTTTTTGAGAAAAGATTAATAGTCATTTGAGAAAATTGGGCTTTGAACATGTTAAGGTAACCTATCCTTAGGGCGAAGAATCTTATCGCAGTGATATGAGTGCTCCGACTATTTGACCATTATTGACTCAGCTAGTATTTTATAGCAAAGCTGGCGTATCTGTTCTGCCCACTGCTGCTGGCTACAGGTCCCTATGCATACGGTTTATGATGCTTTGGGCATTCTATGTTAGCTTTTGGACTTGGCAATCCCAATAGTCGCGATCACGGTGGTGATGAAAATGTTAATTTAGCAGACTATTATACCCATATTGAATTAATTAAGGAGTTAATTAGAAGTTATGAGTAAAGCGATTATAAAACTTGACCATATTGATATCACTTTTCACCAAAAAGAAGCGAACTATTGAAGCGGTTAAAGGTGTCACAGTACATATTAATCAAAGGTGATATTTATGGTATTGTTGGTTATTCTGGCGCCGTAAGTCCCTCTTGTTCAGTGTGATTAATCTTTTGCAGACCCCAACAAAAGGAAAAATTACAGTAGATCAAGATGTGATTTTTCGAAAATGGTGAAAAGCGGTTATCCAGTCAGGAACTCAGAAAGAAGCGTCATGAAATTGGTATGATTTTTCAGCATTTTAATTTAATAGCTCAGAAGACTGCGCGCCAAAATGTTGCTTTTTGCCTTGCGTCATTCCAATCTTAGTGCAGCGCAAAAAGAAAGCAAAGTAACAGAGATTATTAGAATTGGTGGGCTTAACTGATCGTGCAGAGAATTACCCTTCACAGCTTTCTGGCGGTCAAAAACAACGTGTCGCGATTGCTCGAGCTCTTGCTAGTCGATCCTAAAATTCTGATTTCAGATGAAGCTACTTCGGCCTTAGATCCCAAAACAACCAAGCAAATTTTAGCACTTTTACAAGATTTAAATAAAAAATTGGGATTGACTGTTGTCATGATTACTCATGAGATGCAAATTGTTAAAGATATTTTGCAATCGTGTGGCTGTCATGCAGGAAGGTTCTCTAATTGAAGAAGGATCTGTTTTTAGATATTTTTTCAAATCCTAGAGAGGACTTAACCAAAGACTTCATCAAAACAGCAACGGGAATTGAAGAAGCTTTGATAAAGATTAAACAACAAGAAATCGTTAAAAACTTGCCGGCTAATGCTGCTGGTGCAATTAAAAATACGCGGGTAAAAACCACGGATGAGCCTATTTTTAAATAACCTTTATAAAAATATCAAGTCACTGCTAATATTCTGTATGGCAATAGAAATTTTAGAAAAAGACTACCTGTTGGTGAGATGATTGTTATTTTAGAGGCGCAGCTACTAATATTGAGCAAGCACTAATGATTTAACACATTCAGATTTAACAGTAACGGTTTTTGAAGAGAGAGTTTTAAAAATGCATTTTATTCAAACCTATTTACCCAATGCTTATGAGCTTGGTTTTGACAGGAGATGCTGGTTGGTTAACAGCAATTCTGAATACACTTTATATGACTATTGTTCCTTTTGTTATTGGAGGAGGTGTTGGTCTGGTTTTTGGTCTTCTCTTAGTATTGATGGGACCTGAAGGTGTTATTGAAAAATAAGGTTGTTTGTTGGATCATTGATAAAGTAACATCTGTTTTCCGCGCCATTCCTTTTTGTTATTTTGATTGCTGTCTTAGCACCATTAACCATGCTTTTGATGCAAAACGAATTTAGGTGCGACAGCAGACCTTGGTTCCTTTATCTTTTTGCGACTTTTCCTTTCTTTTGCACGGCAAGTACAGGTTGTCTTTTCTGAATTGGATCATGGTGTTATTGAGCACGCTACAAGCTTCTGGAGCTACCTTTTGGGATATTGTAAAGGTCTATCTCAGTGAAGGTTTTCCGGATCTTATTCGTGTCTCAACGGTAACCTTGATTTCTCTTGTTGGTGAAACGGCTATGGCCGGAGCAATCGGAGCTGGGGGACTTGGGAATGTTGCTATTTCTTACGGCTATAATCGTTTTAATAATGATGTCACTTAGGTTGCAACTTTACTTATTCTTTTGCTTATTTTTACAATCCAATTTATTGGAGATACGCTAACTCGAAAAGTAAGTCATCGTTAATACTTAAGGTAGGAAAAATTGAGATTACGATTTTGTTTCTTGTGACCTTGCTTGAGGAGGTGTTTTTTTGAAAATTAGTCTTTTGCAATTAGATATAAAAGATGGTCAGCCTCGTGTTAATCAGGCAAACGTCCAAAAATCTTTTACAAGAAGCACTCTTAGAAGAGCCGGATGTCATTGTCTTACCAGAATTATGGAACAGTGGTTATGCGTTGGATAAATTAGAAAAATTGCTGATGAAGATGGGAAAGTCAACTGTCCTTGGCTTGAGTCAATTTGCTGAGAAACATGGAGTTACTTTAGTTGCTGGATCTGTAGCGACTAAACGAAAAGGCCAATTTTACAATACAGCTTACAGTTTTTCTTCGAAAGGACAGCTGATAAATACTTATGATAAGGTCCATCTTTTTGGTCTAATGGCTGAAGATAAATTTTTGACTGCTGGACAAAGAGAAAGTCATTTTCAAATTGGAACTGTTGGTGCCAGCCATGTTATTTGTTACGATATCCGCTTTCCTGAATGGATTCGTCATTTGATGAGTCAAGATGCTGCTCTTTTTATTTGTTTCAGCCCAGTGGCCCAGCAGCCGCATTGAACAATGGAGGATCCTTTTACAAGCGCGTGCTATTGAAAATCAGGCCTTTGTCATTGCTGTTAATCGTGTCGGACAGGGGCTCAAGGACCAGTTCAACGGTCATTCTTTAATCATTGATCCTTTGGGAAAAATTCTTTTTAGAGGCAAATGATTGTGAAGGAGTTTTTGGTGCTCAGATGAGATCTAAACCAAGTTAAAAAGGTTCGTGGTCAGATTCCTGTTTTTAAAGATAGACGTTTGGAACTTTTATTAAATGAAGAAACAGTTATAGATATAACTATAGCTGTTTCTACTCTTTACAGTCTACAAAAACAATAATCTTGTGATAAGATAAATAAAGTAAATAAGAAAGGGCAAAATGTATTAAAAATGAGTAATAATTTATTAGTCTTACAGTCAGATTTTGGCTTGGTTGATGGTGCTGTATCTGCGATGATTGGTGTCGCGTTTGCAAAAGCCCCAACACTCGGTATTCACAATTTAACTCATGAAATAACTCCTTACAACATTTTTGAAGCTTCTTATCGTCTCTTTCAGACAGTTGAATATTGGCCCTCAGGAACTACCTTTGTATCAGTGGTTGATCCGAGTTGGCTCAGACAGAAAAAAAGCGTTGTAAGGCATAACGTCAAGAAATCAGTATATTGTGACGCCTGATAATGGGACTTTATCTTATATCAAGAAACATGTTGGTATCAAAGCTGTTCGTGAGATTTCAGAAATTGAGAATCGTCGTCGTAATACAGAATTATCCTACACTTTTCATGGACGTGATGTCTATGCCTTTTACAGGAGCTAATTGGCTAGTGATCATATTTCTTTTGAAGAAGTTGGTCCAGAATTAGCTATTGAATCTATAGTAGAATTACCAGTGGTTGAAACCGTTATTGAAGATAATCTTGTTCGTGGTGCCGTTGATATTCTGGATGTTCGTTTTTGGTTCTTGTGGACGTCTATTACACGTGAAGAATTTTACACGCTTAAGCTAGGATTCAATGATCGCTTTGAAGTAACTATCTACAATAATGATATGCTCGTTTATCAAAAATCAGTGACCTATGGCAAATCATTTGCAGCTGTTCGGATTAGTCAACCCATTATTTATATCAATTCTCTCTATCGTGTGGGCGTTGCTATTAACTAAGGTTCTTTTTGCTAATGCCTACAATGTCGAGTATCGGACCTCAGTGGCGTATCGAAATCAAAAATTAAATTAAGGAGAAAATGAAAAATAATTCAATTAAAGCAGTTGTCGCAACAGAGGATTGAGCAGCCTATTTGTTATTATTGGTATGTTTATCAATATTCCATCTTTACTAATACAAGTATTCAGCTGCAATATGCTATTCAAGCCTTTAGCTGTTATTTTTTGGTCCAGTTGTCGGCTTCTTTATTGGTTTAATCGGTCATATGGTAAAAGATATGTTTGCTGGTTATGGTATTTGGTGGTCATGGGTTGATTCCAAGCGGCCTTGTTGGTCTTGGAATTGGTTTTTGAGAAATCGTCTTCGTGTTGAAAAGGAATCTTTTCAACTAAGATGTTGTTACCTTTAATATTGTTCAAGTGCTGGTAAACGTTCTTGCTTGGGGAGTTATCGCACCTCTTGGCGATATCATTATTTTTAAAGAGCCAGCAAGCAAGGTTTTTGTTCAAGGTTTGTTAGCTAGTGTTGCCAATGCTCTAACAGTTGGTGTTGGCGCTACCATTCTTTTGGCTATTTATGCAAAAAGTCGGACACAAGCAGAAGTTTATCAAAAGATTAACCTCTAGAAGATTAGGAAAATCATTTTTATGAAACCATTTATTGAATTCAAGGATTTTTCTTTTAAATATGATGCTCAGGCAGAGTCAACCTTGAAAGAAATCACACTTTCTATTGAGAAAGGGGAAAAGGTACTGATTATTAGGGCCGTCTGGAAGTGGAAAGAGTCAACCATAGGGCACTGTTTAAATGGCATTATTCTAATATTTATAAAAAGGGCAGGCTGAGAGGTTCTTTGACAATAGATGGCAAGGATGTCTTTGACCTATCTATTTATGAAAAATCTCATCTTGTTTCAACTGTTTACAAGATCCAGACAGGGCAATTTATTGGCTTAACAGTACGAAGATCTTTGCTTTTTGCCTTGGAAAATGATTGTGTAGCCCATGAGACAATGTTTGAGAGGGTGGACACTTGGGCAGACAAATTAGATTTAAAAAGAATTGCTCAACATCGTCCGCAGGATTTATCAGGCGGACAAAAAGCAAAGAGTCAGTTTGGCAGGTGTTATGATTGATGAAAGCCCTGTTTTTATTATTTGACGAACCTTTAGCCAATCTAGATCCAAAATCTGGTCAGGACACCATAGATTTGATTGATCATCTTCATCAGACGGCAGAAACAACTACTGTATTATTGAACATCGCTTAGAAGATGTTCTTTATCGACCTGTTGATCGGGTTATACTGAGTTAATGAAGGTCAAGTTCTTTTTAATGGAAGTTCTAATGATCTTTTAAAGACTAGTCTTTTACAAGAAAATGGTATTCGTGAGCCCCTTTATGTGACTGTTTTTACGTCATCTTGGTTTGGATATCAAAAATACTTCTCATTTAGCCAATCTTGAACAGCTTGATCTCTCTGGTGTGTCAGTTTGCAGGCGATATTTCCTAAAAAGAACCTCAAAGAGCCAAGTCTTGTTTGATATTCAACACTGTAATTTTTGCCTATAGTTCAGACATCCCATTTTGAAGAATCTCTCTTTTACCCTTAATAAGGAGACGTCTTGCTATTGTTGGCAAAAATGGTGCAGGTAAATCAACGCTGGCTAAGCTCTTTGTCAGTTTATTTCCTACGCTGGCCAAATCTTTTATCAAGGCCAGGATATTGCATCTGATTCTATCAGGGAACGCTCCGAGCGTATTGGCTATGTTCTCAAAATCTAATCAAATGATTAGTCAAACGATGATTTTTGATGAAGTTGCTCTGGGACTCCGCTTACGCGGTGTTGATGACAGTCAGATCGAAAAGCGCGTTTTGAAGGTTTTAAAGACCTGCGGTCTTTATGAGTTTCGCAGGTGGCCCATTTCAGCCCTTTCCTTCGGGCAGAAAAACGCGTGACCATTGCTTCTATTTTGGTATTGAATCCAGAGGTGATTCTTTTAGATGAACCGACAGCAGGACAAGATAAAGAAGCATTATACAAATGATGTCTTTCTTAAATGAGTTGCGTGCTGGGGCATACTATTATTATGATTACACATGATATGCAACTCATGTTAGAATATTCTGATCGAGCCTTGGTTGTTGGTGATGGTCAAATTCTAGTGATCAAAGTCCCATTACTCTCTTTAATCAACCGGACATACTAAGAATAGCCAATCTTAAACAAACTAGCATTTTTGATTTTGGCGCAAAGACTGGATGTGACCCAATTGCTCTGACACATTACTATATTGATCAGCAAGGAGGAAGATGAATAAACCCTTAGTGGCTATCATGATGGTCAAGGTTTTCTCTACAAGCTATCAGGTGCTAGTAAACTACTTTTCTTTCTCCTTGTTTCTATTGCTTGTATGACAACCTATGATACGCGTTTGATTGCAGCAGTAGGTATCCTTTCAATCTTTCTCTTTAAAATGGCAAACATTCATTGGCAGGACATTTCTTTTTGTCATGAAATTCATAACACGTATTTGCGGTTTTGGATATTGTCATGGTTTATCTTTTTGCACCCTGATTATGGAGAAAAATTTATGGAGCAAAGACCTTATTATTTTGAAGGATTTGGTGGATTTTACTTAAGCAGTCAGAAATCTTTTATCTTTTAAATTTAGTTCTCAAGTATTTCTGTACAGTCCCTCTGGCTATTTTATTTTTGATGACGACTCATCCTAGTCAATTTGCTTCCAGTCTCAATCAAATTGGGTTCCTTATAAAATAGCCTACGCCAGTTTGTTAACGTTGCGTTATATTCCTGATGTTCAGGAAGAATTTTATATGATTCGAACTTCACAGGAAGCGCGTGGATTGGAATTATCAAAAAGGCCAGATTAATGAGTCGTATTAAAGGAAATGTTCAAATTATTGTTCCGCTCATTTTCAGCTCCTTGGATAGAATAGATACCATTTTCTACTGCCATGGAACTTCGTCGTTTTGGCAAAAACAAGAAGAGAACTTAGTATACTTATCAGCCTTTTTGAAAACAAATGACTTTCTTACTATATTTCTAGCCTGTTTGATTTTACTAATCAGTCTAAGTTTATTTTGCTCTTAATAAAGGACGATTTTATAACCCATGGGCAGGTTAAAGTGTGAGAAAAACACTCTCCTTTCAATAGAAAAACAAAAAGATGATTCATGTGAGTGACTTTATCAAAGTTGGTTTTTACGATCTCAACTTTGGGAGGTCAGTCCATTAATCGTCTTTTTAAAAATTCTTTATATAATCAAAAAGCTCTTTAATTCCAAGTGGATTATCCCACTATAGACATTCTAGAGCCTTTTTATTAAGAAATTCATTACAATAAGAACTACAAAGGTTTTTTGTTAGGCATTCCGGCCTTACGTGGATATTTATTCGGTGTTTCTTTCTTTTAGTGATAATAGTGAGATTGCGTCCAGTCTCCATTGGGAAGTTGATAGTTGTCCACTGCTAGTTGTTTGACTAAACAATAAGTTTAAAGCATTTTGAGCAGTTTTTAATTCTTCATCAGCAGCACTGGCTTTAGAGCAAGCAATTGACCGCCGACTTTTAAAAGGAATAGTGAGTTCGGATACACTTGTAAACGAGCGACAGCTCTGGGCACGTAACAAGGTCAAAGTGAGCTCGAAAAATTCTTGTCTTGTCCAAAATCTTCAGCCCTGCCATGGTAAAAATGAACCTTGTCAAGTTCTAAAGCATCAGCTAATAAATTAAGAAATTTAATACGCTTATTCAGTGAGTCAATGATAGTGACGTCTAACTGAGGATAAATAATTTTCATTGGTAGACTAGGAAAAACCAGCTCCTGCCCCAATGTCCAAAAAGTTTTTAAAGACTCATTAGGAATATAGCCTGATAAAAGTGGTGCTATAGAGTCATAGAAATGTTTAAGATAGACTTCTTTTTCCTCAGTAATGTGCAGTAAGATTGATTTTTATCATTCCATTCCACCAATAATTTTAAAATAAAGGTCGAATTGTTCTTTTGTTTAGCAGATAAGTTGATGTAATGTTTGGCTAAAAAGCTAGTAAAAATTCTTCAGGGTCATGATTTCTCCTTTATATTATCACTTATTCTAACATAAATCTTCTTTTTCTGATATAATAGTAAGAAGAATTTTAAGGAGAATAATACATGTTGATTTGGATTATTTTAGTTATTGTCATCCTTCTTGTGATTTGGGTGACTGTCGGTTATAACGGCCTTGTAGAAGCCGTATGCAAACGCAAGAGGCTTGGAGTCAGATTGATGTTCAGTTGAAACGCTGCAATGATTTGATTCCTAATTTGCTTGAAAACAGTCAAAGGGTTATGCTAAGTATGAACAAAAGCACTTTAGAAAAAGTAACCGAACTGCTGCAGATAAGGTAGCCAATGCCAGTACGCCTAATGAAGCTATGAAAGCTAGTGATGCTCCGGAAAACAAATGGCTAGTATTTTAGCAGTTGCAGAAAGTTATCCGATCTCAAAAGCAAACCAAAAATTTTCTTAAGTTGCAAGAAGAACTGACAAATACAGAAAATAAAATTTCTTATTCACGTCAACTTTTCAATTCAACCACAGCTAACTGCAATGTTGATTAGAAACCTTTCCAAGTAATCTTATTGCTGGTTTATTTGGTTTTAAGGCTAAGGAATTTTTAGAAACACCAGAAGAAGAAAAATCAGTGCAAAAGTGGACTTTGGAGATATGGCTTAGAAGTGTATTATGCTATTTAATCAAATTGCTAGCAATAAAAGAAAAACAATCGTTCTTCTGATTGTTTTCTTTATGCTTTAGCTGCTATTGGTGCGGCGAGTCGGTTATCTCTGGTTGGATAGTTTGGTAGGCGGCATGGCTATTGCTTTGATTATCGGCTTTATTTATGCCTTTAGTATGATTTTTCAGTCAACCAATATTGTCATGGCCATGAATAATGCCAAAGAAATTACAGTAGATGAAATGCCAGACTATTATCATATTGTTGAGGATATAGCTATGGTGGCACAAATCCCTATGCCCCGTGTTTATGTGATTGACGATCCTTCGCTCAATGCTTTTGCTACAGGATCCAGTCCCCAAAATGCTGCAGTGGCTGCAACCACTGGACTCTTAGCTATTATGAATCGTGAAGAATTAGAAGGCGTTATTGGGCATGAGGTTAGTCATATCAGGAATTATGACATTCGAATTTCAACTATTGTCTGTTGCTTGCTAGTGCTGTCACCCTTGATTTCGAGTATAGGCGGTCGAATGATGTGGTTTGGTGGCGGCAGGAGCCGCCGTTCAAATGATAATGAGAGGCGGTGGTTACCACAAATTATCCTTTTATTTTTCTCTTCTGGCCATTATCTTAGCTCCTATTTGGCAGCCAGTCTTGTTCAATTAGCTATTTCACGTCAGCGAGAATATTTTGGCAGATGCCAGTTCTGTTGAACTAACACGCAATCCGCAAGGAAATGATTAGGGCTCTGCAAAAATTAGAACAGTCTCAGCCCATGGCTCACTCTGTTGATAATGCCAGTGCTGCGCTATATATCAATGATCCTAAGAAAAATCGGGTTTTAAAGCACCCTTTTTATACTCATCCGCCAATTGCTGATAGAATTAGACGTTTAGAACAAGTGTGAGAGAAATCGAGTGTTCAAAATCAGGGACTCTATAAGTTTTTAACTTTAGATGCGAAGGTTTTCTCATGTTAGAGTTTTCACTAAAAGCTTTATTGTTAAAACAAACTGGAAACAATTGCTTCGAGTTTGTTTCTTCTTGAAATCAACTGATTTTAAAGCCTCTAACATATCAATTTTTCTAATGTGTCGATTCATAATAATCATAACAATAAAAAGTAAAGAAGAAAACAGCTCCAGATGATATAAGGATATTAGTCCAAGTGATACCGAGGGATTGACATGACATATTCAGGAGGAATAACAGTCATAACGTATTTATGAATGAAGTAACCTAGAGCTAAACCAGATAAAATACCATAGCTGTCAGAAGGAAGGTCTCTTTAAAGATATACATGAGAAATACTTTTTGATAAAAGCTCAAAAACTTTGATGGTTGCTAATTCCTTTTCCGCTCAGCGACATTGATACTTGTTAGAGTATAAAGAACGATAAAAACCAGCATAATAGAAACAAAAATAATAATTAAGATAATGTTAGTTAAAGCCATTTGAAATCACTGATTGTTTGACGAAGGACTTTGCTTTTTAACGATAGTTAGACTCGCTTTGTTTTTATTGATTTTTCTGCTAGGTTTTGGTTTTCAATATTCTTTGGTTCTAATCAAATAAGCATTGTTTTCGTACTTTTCATGAAAGACTTTTCATGGTAACTTGGTTTCATGTAAATCATATGGTAACATAATTTGTTGTAAAGCCTGCGACTTTAATATGATACGATTTTTCCTTCACTATTTTTGACAGTCAGTTTGTCACCTACTTTAAATGGAAGGCATGTGCTAATTTTGTGACAAGATAGCACCATCTGCAGTTGGCTCTTTATCTAACTTGATATAGTCTTTAAAGTTATTAGCAGTGAAAGCTTGGATAGATTGGCTATCAAAGCTCTTTGGATTTGGCGTAAAGGTCTCTATAGCCGATAGCAAGTTCACATGATTGGCATCGTTCTTAATAATCTTTTGGTAAGAAACCACATCAGAAGAACTAGGATTGTAAACTGCAATCATGTCATAAGCTGAAATATGCTCGTATTGGCTAGGGGACAAGTTCTATCAAACTATCCCTGATGCCGATTCCTAAAAATCAGTAGGAAATAGACCCATAACACAAAAATAGTCATAAACATACGCGATTTATAACGAAAGGCATTACGAAGTGTCACTTTATTTGAGAAGGAAAAGTTTTTCCAAATAAAGGTAAGAGCGTTCCAGAAAAATTTTGTTGGTGATTGCTGGTGGTTTAGCTAGCATAAGACTACTTTGGTTTTTCCTTGAGTTCTTGTCTGGCTGCCCAGTAGGCTGCAAAAGAGCAGTACTCACAAGAGAAAGAGCCAGTGAAATTAGAAGAAGAGGATGTTATAGACAAGGTTATGTTACCTAGCTGATAAGAACCATCGGCAAAAAATATTGTAGATCCTGCTTGGTAGGGAAGAAGGTTCCTAATAAACTCCCAAAGAATGTACCCAAAAATAGCTGTTGCTGTGCTATAGAGGATGTACTCCCGCATGACCTCTTTTTCTAGTAAAAACCAAGAGCTCATAATGTCCCCAATTCAATACGTTTTTCTGTTACCATGCGTCTCATGGTGGTAAAGGATACCATAAGCGAAATAGCAAAGAAAATAACGGGAAGTACGAGTGCCAAGAGCATCCATTCGTGTTGCCGAACTACCGTAATCAGAGTAACCATGAGCACAACTGAGAGCGTTCTTGAACAGTAATGCTTAAAAAGTTAACTTGTTTTTGCCTTCTTCAAGTTTATTTTTTTCTGAGCTAAATCTGTCTTAAGCTTTTTAATTTATCCTTTTTCTTGTTGAAGCTGAGCGTTTTGATTAGCTATTTGAAGTTGAGCTTGATAAGAGGTTTGCAGTTTGGGCGAGTTACATTGAGTTGAACCTCATTTTTCTTTAAGCTGGAAGTTCTTTTTGTTTGAGCGTTACCTCAGCCATTTTAAGGTTTTTCTTCTTTTTTGAAATATCTGCTAAAACTTGTTCTTGATTCTTTTTAGTCAGCTTTTTGCGTGACCCGTTCCAATTTTCGATATTTTTCAGAGACAGTATCTGAATAGTTTTTGGTATAGGCTTTTCTTGTATTTGGTATTTTTAAAAAGTAGCACGTGCAAGATTGTCTGAAATAGTAAAATTGGAGTCAGGCATAACAGCAAAAATAACTTAAGGTTCCATCGGCAACATTTGTTTGTCCTAACTTAGTTTTAGACATAAATTCAGATGTACGGACTATACCGACAATTTTCACTTTTTATCTTCAAATCGTTCGTTTTAAGTGTAATGTACTCACCAATGTTTTTATGGAACTGTTCTGCCATGGCGATCTCATCATTGGAGTTTGCTAGCAGTCCTTTGATAACTTTTAAAGTTGAGATATTTTTTTAGGATTGCTGATGATATGAATACACCTTGTCAGCCAGTTCAGCATCAGTCTGCTTTCCATAGGAAATGCACGAATACCATGGATATGATTAAGTGTCTTTTATCAGCATCGGTAAATTTATCACTAGCTATAACCTGAACATCAGCTAAATTCTCTTTTTAAATTGCCTAATGACGGTTTGCCGCATATCAGGCCCAGCTGAGAAGAGTCCAACAAAAACAAAAATAGCAAGACCAATCAATAAGCTTACCGATAAAAAGCGTGCCCAAGTCCGTCTAAATGTACGGAAAAAATATTTTTGTTAATGTTTTTCATATTACCACTCCAAATCTTTAATAGGAATTGGCTTCTCATTGTAATAATCTGCCTTGATTTGCCCGTCAGATACTTCAAGAACATGATCAGCCATCGGCTTGATCATTGAATTATGAGTCACAATAATAACATTTTTCTCAGTTGTACGGACGTATTCTTGAAAGAGTTGTAAAATCTGCTTACCTGTTTTATAATCCAAGGCACCAGTTGGCTCATCTGCTAATAGTAATTTAGGATTCTTGGTCATTGCCCGAGCAATGGAAACACGCTGCTGTTCACCACCGGACAATTGTGCTGGAAAGTTGTTTGTTCGTTTGGCAAGGCCGACATTGTCTAAGACGTCCTTCGGATCAAGGACATCTTAACTACTTCGCTGAGCTAGTTCAACGTTTTCAAGAGCTGTTAAATTGGGAACTAAATTATAAAATTGAAATACAAAAACCAACATCCAAGCGGCGATAAGTTGTAAGTTCTTTTTCTGATAAGTTCTGTTAAATTTTTCTCTCCTATCTGAACTCGTCCATGAGTCACTTGATCCATACCGCCTAAAAATGTTGAGCAGGGTTGATTTTCCAGCACCGCTGTTACCGACGATAATCGTTAATTCCCCCTTTTTAATAGTAAAGTTGATTTTATTATTGGCACGGACCTCGTCTTCTTTATTTTCATTGTATATTTTATAAACATCTTTTAAGCTAATAAGGTTTGACATTTCTTTCTCCTTTATGTTAATTTATTGATGCAGTAGATTATACTATACAGTATACCAATTTCAATGAACAAAAATAAACATTCTGTTTATTTGGCAAGAGGTTAATATGTCTAGTTATGAAACCAAAAAGAAAAATACTAAAATCTTATCTTCTGGAGGCTTAGTGGATCTTTTTAAAAGAGACGCCATTGAGTCAACTGACCGTGTCTGCTCTAACTCGAAAGGCAGGAGTTTCTAGAGAACATTTTTACCTGCATTATTTGGATATAAACGATTTTTATTAAGACAATTGAAGAGAACTTATTTTTAGTCATTGAAGAAAATTTGCAAGATGACCTTTTTTATGACAGTGGTTTAGGTAAACTTCGTTATCTCATTGCTTATGTTGAAAAAAATTATGCTATCTTTCAAATTTTTAATCGGAAAAACAGGAGACAAAAATTTTTGAACAACGTTTGATTGATCTCATCAAACAATTTATTGTTGGAAATATTGATAAAAATAATCAACATTTCAATATTCCTAAAGATTATATTTTAGATTTGTTGACGATGAGTGTTGTTTCTATTATCTATACTTGGTTTGATGAAGAAACTCCCACGGACAAGTCAAGAGATTATTGATATAATAATTAAAACGCGTTTTTATCACCAGTAGAATTAGTAGGAGAAAAAGTCAATGTTTAATGTTATTGATATAAAAGCAGGCACAAGGGTATTTCCTTTAATGAAAAATTAGCCATTGAGAGGGCTGTGCAAACAGCGAAATCAGATGTATTGGCCCTCAGAGAAGTCTCTGCTAAAGGAAAAGTGACTTATGATGATGACTTTTATTTGTTAAACTACGAGTTAACCCTACATCATCACGTTACCTTCTAGCCGTTCTATGAAACCTGTTGAACAAAAAGAAAAATTTTTCCATTAATGAAGTTTTTTGTCGAAAAACAGTCAACTAGAAGCCAAAAAGATTTTTATGGATGAGGATCTTTTTAATCTTAGAAGATGATGGGATTGATCTTAAAGAAAGTGTTATTGATAATATTTTTACTTAACATTCCTCTAAGAGTTTTTGACAAAAGAAGAAGAACAGGAACAAAGTTTACCTTCTGGTCAAAATTGAGTCTTCTTAGTGAAGAGCAATATCAAAATTTACAAAAAGGAAAAGAAAGAAAAGAGCAGTCCTTTTGCAGCTTTGGAAGGTCTATTTGATGAGAAATAGACCTTCTTTATATGATATTAGAAAATAGCTTCAAAGCTTCAAATTGTTCGATAAATCAAATTTTCTTAGAAAAAGTATAGAAAGATGTCCTCTACCCATTGAAAAATGGAACTAGAAATAGTATAATGAAAAACTGATGGGTTATTTTTGAAAAAAATAAAATACCTAAAAAGATTTTAATAGATCCTTAGTAACGTAAGGAGTTTCCATTATAATAATAAAAACAATGATGTTATAGAACTGTAATAAGTTTGTTGCTTAGAATTTATAGTTTGATTATAAAAAGTTTTTATTTAATTAAAGAAATATTATAGAAATTGTTAGAGTTTTTGTTGAGGAGTATGTGCTAAGGACATTTTTAATTATTGAAGATGACTTGCAAAGTTTGTTTCTTTTAGAATTACAACATGAAGGATATGAGGTTGAAGTGACATATGATGGGCGTTCTGGCCTGAAAGAGCACTTGAAAAAGATTTCGATCTCATCCTTCTTGATTTAATGTTACCAGAGATGGACGGGTATGAAGTGATTCGTCGTTTACAATTGGAAAAGACAACTTATGTTATTATTATCACTGCTCATGACTCCATTATGGATATTGTGACTGGTCTTGATCGTGGAGCAGATGGTTATATCGTTAAACCATTTTGCTATTGAAGAATTACTAGCTCGTGTTCGTGCCATATTTCGTCGTCAAGATATTGAGAAAGCTAAACATTCTTCTAAAATGATACTACCTATCAGTGATTTGAAATTAGATGTTCATAACCGAGCTGCCATTAGAAATGGTGAGACAATTCCTTTAACTAAACGTGAATTTGATTTATTAAATGCTCTTGTAGAAAATATCAATCAAGTCATGACTAGAGAAGAGCTTTTTGGCCCGTGTTTGAAAGTATGATCAAGAAGCTGAAACTAATGTTGTCGATGTTTATATTCGCTATCTTCGTGGGAAGATTGATGTTCCCTGGTAAAGAAAGCTATATTCAGACCGTCCGCGGCATGGGGTATATCATTCGCGAAAATAATTAAATGTCTAGGTCTGTTGAAGTGGTTCAACTGCTATTTTAAATAGGGGTTAACTTTTGTTTCAGTCTTAAAAATAGTTCAACAAGTTAAGTTTGCTCTGAATGGCTTGAGTAAAAACAGTTACAACCATGACAGGCGATAAGATTAGAAATTGGACCTCATAGGTATCATTTAAAATGAATGATTAAGCAACGGTTTTTAACCGTTGCTTAAGTTTTTAATTCCAAATAGGGCATAGAAGACTATATGAATTTACGATTAGCTACGTTTTCTCACCTCGGTCAAAATATAAAGGCTCATTCCATTTTCTTTTGTTATGATGAAAAATATGGTAAAATAAAGTATTAATTGAGTCTTAGAAATGAGGTAGTTTTCATGCGTTGTCCAAAATGTAATTATCTAAAATCCAGTGTTGTTGATAGCCGTCAAGCTGAGGAAGGAAACACCATTAGACGCCGTCGGGAATGTGAAAAATTGTCATACACGCTTTACAACTTTTTGAAAGAATTGAGGAATTACCGCTTTTAGTTGTTAAAAGATGGTACCAGAGAGCAATTTTTTCTCGTGACAAAATTTTCAATGGTATTATTAGAAGTGCTCAAAACGTCCAGTATCTAGCTAGTGCTATTGAAAAAGTTGTCAATGATATTGAACAAAAATTCGCAGTGATTATGATAGTGAAGTATCTAGCGTTGTTATTGGGAATTTAGTTATGGATGAGTTGGCAGAACTTGATGAAATTACCTATGTTCGTTTTGCCAGTGTTTACCGTAGTTTCAAAGATGTTGATGAGATTGAAGCTCTTTTGCAGCAAATCACAAATCGTGTAAGAAGTAAGAAAAAGAGAAAAGCAGATGAAAACCAATTGATGAATTTCTCTATGTCAAGCAAAATTATTTGACTTCGATACAAATAGTTTGATGCGCCTTTATTTTCCGATTATTGGCAGTGATGCTGCTGGGCTTTATCAATATTTTGTCAGTTTTTTTGATAACGGTGAAAAGAAGCACAAATTTAGTGAGATTCTCAATCATACTCAATTTGGAATGGCTTGTTTCGAGAATGCCTTATCTGTACTGACAGCTATGGACTTGTTAGTTTTTATCGACAAGAAAAATCTTTATTATATTAAACTAAAAGCTCCTTTTAAATGCAGAAACTTTTTCTAAAAATGCTGTCTATCGCCATCTTTTTAGAACAAAAATTGGACAAGTTGCAGTTGAACATTTGGATTTACATCTTCCCCGAGAAGCCCAAGACCTTTCTAAACAATTTTTCTGAAAGTTTTACTGCTGTAGGTCAACTCGATTTAAAAACACCCAAGAGTAAGACGGATTTTGACTTAGATCATTTTAAGGATTTAATGATACGAGATAACTTGCAATTTACTGATGAACAAACAGATGTTATTGCGCTGTACATCCTTTCTGAGAAATATCAGCTTACTTGGTATGAGACCTATCTTTTAGCTAAAGAGACTGCTAGCAATTATAGAATTTCTCTGAAACGTATGCAAGCTAAACAAGAACAAAGGGATCATGTTGATGCAGATAACTCTTTTTCTAAAAAGGAACAAATTATTATAGAAGAGGCTAAAGCTGACAAAGTAGAAGTTTTCCTTGCTAAAATACAGGCATGCTGCTATTACAAAGGATGAACGCAGCTTGTTAGCAGAGCTTGCAGAGATGGGCTTTTTGGATGAGGTTATCAATATTATGCTGCTGTATACTTGATAAAAACAAATACAGCTAATATTAACAAGACTTATATCATGAAAATTGCGAATGATTTTTGCTTTTTCAAAAAGATAGACAGTGCAGAAAAGGCAGTACTTAAACTACGTAGCTTTGCTGAACGTAAAACAAAAGCAAAATCATAAAAGAAAGCTCAAAAACAATGTTCCTGAATGGAGCAATCAAGACTATCAAAATAATACAACTGTAGATGAGCAGGCTCGTTTAGACGAGATTAAACGCAAAACTTTAGCAAGATTGAGAAGGGATGGTGAGTAAGTGGAAACAATTGGACAGACATTGGCTAAAAAAGATAACCATAAGTATGATACAGAAAAAATGACTCAAGCCATTTTATCAGATCAGGAAATTGCTAATTTCATTGCTGCTCACCATCTGTCGAAAGAACAAATTAAAATTAGTTTACCTAAATTCAATCAATATCGTTTAGAGCGTACTCGCTTTGAAAAATCATGATCAGGGCCTATATTGCCAAGGGCTATCAGCCGCTTCTTGTGATGAATGAAGGTTATGCAGATGTCGCCTATAAAGAGACAAAAAGAACTGATTGCTGCAAAGAAGACTCAAGCGATTTCTGACCGATTAATGTGGTTAGTTTACAAGATCTTATAAGAACATCTCCTTTGATGATATTAATCTTGATGATGTCAAGCGACTAGATGTTTTAAAAGGGTAGCTGATTTTGTGGAGCAGTATCCGAATCCTGAGCAAAAAGGACTTTATCTTTATGGTGATATGGGAATTGGTAAAGTCTTACCTCATGGCAGCCATGGCTCATGAATTGTCAGAACAAAGAGGAGCTGCAACGACACTGCTGCATTTTTCCGGAGTTTTTACGATTGATGTCAAGAATGCCATCAACACAGGAACGGTTAAGGAAGAAATTGATGCTGTCAAGATGGCTGATATTCTGATTCTTGACGATATTGGTGAAAAGGAACAGCACTTCTTGGATTCGTGATGAAGTTCTGAGTTATTTTACAATATCGGATGTTAGAAGAATTACAACCTTTTTACCTCTAATTATAGTTTTAAAGGATTTAGAGGCGAAATTAGCGAATATAAAAAGGGAGCGATGAAACTTGGCAGGCTAAGCGTGTGATGGAGCGTATTCGTTATTTAGTAAAAGAAATTCACCTTGAAGGTGAAAATAGAAGATAAGAGAGAAATAATGGCTTTACCAACAGTTGCTATTGTCGGACGCCCAAATGTCGGCAAATCAGCGCTTTTTAATCGTATAGCTGGTGAGCGTATTTCCATCGTTGAGGATGTTGAAGGAGTAACAAGAGACCGCATTTTATACAAAGGCGGAATAAGCTTAATCGCCAATTTTCAATCATTGATACAGGCGGTGATTGACGATGTTGATGCCCCTTTATGGAACAAATTAAGCATCAAGCTGATATTGCTATGACAGAGGCTGATGTGATTGTTTTTGTGGTATCTGCTAAGGAAGGTATCACAGATGCCGATGAATATGTAGCAAAGATTCTTTATCGGACACACAAGCCGGTTATTTTAGCTGTTAATAAAGTTGATAATCCTGAGATGCGCAGTGCTATTTATGATTTCTATGCCTTGGGACTGGGGGATCCTTATCCTGTTTCTTCTGCTCATGGTATTGGTACAGGAGATGTCCTTGATGCTATCGTTGATAATTTACCGACAGAAGCGCAAGAAGAGAGTTCAGACATTATTAAGTTTAGTTTGATCGGACGTCCCAATGTTGGTAAATCCAGTTTAATCAATGCTATCTTAGGAGAAGATCGTGTTATAGCATCACCAGTAGCTGGTACGACCCGTGATGCGATTGATACAACCTTCACGGATGAAGAAGGTCGAGAATTTACCATGATTGACACAGCTGGGATGCGTAAGTCAGGTAAAGTTTGTGAAAATACAGAGAAATATTCTGTTATGCGTGCTATGCGTGCGATTGATCGCTCAGATATTGTTTTGATGGTGTTGAATGCTGAGGAAGGTATTCGTGAATACGACAAGCGCATTGCTGGTTTTGCTCATGAGGCTGGTAAAGGGATTGTTGTCGTTGTGAATAAGTGGGATGCGATTAAGAAAGATAATCGTACTGTTGCACAATGGGAAGCAGATATTCGTGACAATTTTCAATATATCCCTTATGCTCCCATTGTTTTTTTGTGTCAGCAGTTACAAACAACGACTGCATAAACTGCCAGACGTGATTAAACAAGTAAGCCAAAGTCAAAAATACCCGTATTCCATCAGCTGTTTTAAAATGATGTTGTCATGGATGCTGTGGCAATCAATCCCACACCAACAGATAAAGGAAAAGCGCCTCAAAATTTTTATGCGACACGGTTTCGGTCAAACCGCCAACCTTTGTTATTTTTGTTAATGAAGAAGAGCTGATGCATTTTTCTTATTTGCGTGTTTTTGGAAAATCAAATTGCTAAGCTTTTTGTTTTTGAGGAACCCTATCCGCTTGATTGCAAGGAAACGAAATAAGGTAATCTTTGCTTTTCTTACTTTTAGGTTTTTAACAATAAAGCAAGCATAGATAGGTTGTATGGAAAAGGAAAAATGTTTGAAAATCTAAAAAAGCTTATTTGACACAGCAAGGTTTTAAGTATATTAAACCAGAAAAGGCTGGTTCCTTAGCTGGAAGAAATGATAGCTTTGAAAAACCTTAGGACAATCTGCGCATGCTGAATTTACAGAGATAGCTAAGGTGCTTGCTCTTAAAGTTTCTCCTTTTGAGATGATGCGTGTCAGTAATTGGGTTAATCAGGCACAAAGTTGCCAGACCGCATTTTTGGTGCTATTATAAAACAACCTGAAGATAACCAGGACGATGTTGGACTTGCTATCAGGCTTTATGGGAATTCAGCTAATTTTGGTATTTCAGTAGAGGTCAGTTTTATTGAACGCAAAAATCAAAGGCGACTCTAGCTAAACAGCATAAAGTTTTAGACATACTCGATTGCTGAACCGCTTTATTATTTTGCTCAAGAGAAAAGTGAAAGTCATCGGGTTTCAGGAACAGAAGCTTATCGTCAGATGTTACGGCAAAAAGTTGCTGACGGTCAAGTTCGAAAAGTTTTGGTCAAGTATGACATACCCTATATCAGAGGGATCAGATCTAGTTATACTAACTGATCAATTGACTAAAGGCTTTGATAAATTGATGCCATATTATCAAGCAACTAAATCATAGGTATCAAACAACAGTCTAAAAGGATTTAGGATTATTAGAAAAATTATGTTTTTATTGATTTTATCTTTACATATTGATAACTATATTTATAGTATTGCCAATACCGTTGGCTTGTGGACTTACCTAATTCTATTTTTAGTAATCTTTGGAAACGGGTGTCGTCATTCTTCCTTTTCTGCCGGGAGACAGCCTCTTATTTTGCAGCAGGTGCCTTAGCAGCCAATCCTAAGATGCACTTTAGTGTTTTAGTTTTTGGTATTTTTATTTTTCATAGCTGCTTTTGTTGGAGATACCTGTACTCTTTATCGGTCGTACGGCTGGTTATCGTTTGGTGCATCACAAATTTTTCAGCCAATTTATTAAAGAAGATAATATCAAAGATGCTGAGCTTTTATTTTGAAAAAAATACGGTTCAACTTCTATCATTTTAGGACGTTATATCCTGATTATCAGAACTTTTGTTCCTTTTTGTAGCTGGTCTTAGTCAATTCCCTGTGCCTTCTTTTTATTAAACGCAGTTTTATAGCTGCTTTGTCTTGGACAGTGATTGCAGCAGGAGCTGGCTATCTTTTTGGTAATATTCCTTTTTGTTAAAAACACATTTTTCTGCTATTATCTTGGCCATTGTTTTTGTGACTTTACTACCAAGTACTATTACTGTCGTCAAAAACCAGCAAAAGAAAAATAATTATATAATCACTGACAACGGCTGATTAACAGAAAAAGCAGTAAAATGCTAATGCTGTTAATCAGTCGTTTTTGCCGTATAGAATATGTGAGAAGAGTTGAACATGATCAGAAATCTTCTTTAAGATTGATTTGTTATCTTCAAGGATTAAAGGCTATATCTATTGCTTATCACTTTTTGAAAAATAGCATAGGTGAGTCAAAAGTGGTTAACGGTTTTTAGAGAACTGTGATATAATCAGAACATAATTTACAGCGGTTCATACTTATAGAAGAAACTTTTTCTTTTGCGGTTAGTAAAATGTTTATTATCACTAGAATGAACAAAAATGCTTAATCATCTGATTATATTATGAATAGATAAGTAGGGTTATTAAGTTAGTAGATTTTTATTGAGTGATATCGTTTTATACCTTTTCTGTGTATAGTGTTAATCAGCTAACCTAAACAGAAGATTAAAGGAGAATAATGATTTCTATTTTTGTATTGAAGATGATTTTTACAACAAGGACGTCTTGAAACCACCATTGCAGCTATCATGAAAGATTGGTCTTATAAAGAATTGACTATTTTTGGAAAACCACAACAACTTATTGACGCTATCCCTGAAAAAGGGCAGTCACCAGATTTTCTTTTTGGATATTGAAATCAAAAAGAGGAAAAAGAAAGGACTGAAGTAGCCAATCAGATTAGACAGCATAATCCTAGTGCGGTTATTGTCTTTGTCACGACACATTCTGAGTTTATGCCCCTCACTTTTTCAGTATCAGGTATCTGCTTTGGATTTTATTGATAAATCTTTGAATCCTGAGGAGTTCTCCCACCGCATTGAATCAGCGCTGTATTATGCTATGGAAAACAGCCAGAAGAATGGTCAATCAGAGGAACTTTTTATTTTCCATTCATCTGAAACTCAGTTTCAGGTCCCTTTGCTGAGATTCTGTATTTTGAAACATCTTCAACAGCCCATAAGCTCTGCCTTTATACTTATGATGAACGGATTGAATTTTATGGTAGTATGACTGACATTGTTAAAATGGATAAGAGACTTTTTCAGTGCCATCGCTCTTTTATTGTCAATCCTGCCAATATTACCCGTATTGATCGGAAAAAGCGATTGGCTTATTTTCGAAATAATAAGTCTTGTCTTATTTCACGAACCAAAGTTAACAAAAACTGAGAGCTGTGATTGCTGATCAAAGGAGAGCAAAAATGAATGAAGCCTTAATGATACTTTTAAATGGTTTATTAACTTATCTAACCGTTCTATTTCTCTGTTTCTATTTTCCAAGGTAGTGATGTTACTTTATCGAAAAAGGAATTAACTCTTTTTCGATAAGCAATTTTCTGATAATGATTGCTGTTACGATGGTAAATGTAAACCTGTTTTTATCCTGCAGAGCCTCTTTATTTTTATAGTTTTTATCAATTTATCTTAATAGACAGAATAGTCTTTCTCTAAATATATTTTATGGTCTGCTGCCTGTTGCCAGTTCTGACTTGTTTAGGCGGGCAATCATATTCTTTATCTTGGATGGAAATCAAGGAATTGTAATGGACAGTAGCATTATAACCACCTATATGATCGAGTTTGCAGGAATAGCGCTAAGTTACCTCTTTCTAAGTGTGTTCAATGTTGATATTGGTCGACTTAAAGATGGTTTGACCAAGATGAAGGTCAAAAACGCTTGATCCCAATGAATATTACTATGCTTCTATAACTACCTTTTAATACAGGCATTGTATGTTATAGAGAGTTATAATGTGATACCGACTTTAAAATTTCGTAAATTTGTCGTTATTGTCTATCTTATTTTATTTTTGATTCTGATCTCATTTTTAAGCCAATATACCAAACAAAAGGTTCAAAATGAGATAATGGCACAAAAGGAAGCTCAGATTCGAAATATCACCCAGTATAGTCAGCAAATAGAATCTCTTTACATGATATTCGAAGTTTCCGCCATGATTATCTGAATATCTTAACTAGCCTCAGATTAGAGCATTGAAAATAAAGATTTAGCTAGTATTGAAAAGATTTACCATCAAGTTTTAGAAAAACAAGACCTCAATTGCAGGATACCCGTTATAATATTGGTCATCTAGCTAATATCCAAAACGATGCTGTCAAGGGTATCTTATCAGCAAAAATCTTAGAAGCTCAAAAATAAAAATTGCTGTCAATGTAGAGGTCTCAGGTAAAATACAGCTGCCTGATATGGAGTTGCTTGATTTCATTACCATACTTTCTATCTTGTGTGATAATGCTATTGAGGCCGCTCTCGAATCACTAAAAACCTGAAATTCAGTTAGCACTTTTTAAGAAAAATGGCAGCATAGTCTTTATCATCCAGAATTCCTCCAAAAGAAAAACAAATAGATGTGAGTAAAATTTTTAAAGAAAAAGTATTCCACTAAAGGCCCCAATGCGGTATTGGTTTAGCAAAGGTGAATCATATTCTTGAACATTATCCCAAAACCAGTTTACAAACAAGCAGTCATCATCATTTATTCAAGCAACTCCTAATAATGAAATAGAGGAGCCTATTCTCTAAGAGTTAGTTTTATCCTTTCATCCACGACAGCACACTTGATTATTGAACTCTGTATTCTTATTTTACATTTAAAAAGGTTGGAATAACAAATCCAGCCTTGTTTTATTCTAATCGTTAGCTCTATCTTATTTTCCCAAAAGCTTATGTAAAACTTCTGTTAAACAGCCGGAAAAATGTTGACAGGCTTCCACTTCCGCCAATGATAATCTCTAATTCATCAGTCTTAATTTCTTTTAAAAGTCATTTTTAATGATGGTGTCATTTTATATCTCTTTTTGACTATAATTAGTATACGATTTTTATGAAAAATCATGGATTTTTCTTGAAAAAGTAATTTTTTCTTAGGACACATAATGTAAAATTAGCTGGTAATGATAGTTTCAGAACATCAAAATGACCGTTTAGGACAAAAATAGCTACCATTTAGGATATTTTGCTCCATTTTTGAAAAATAAATTGTTATACTAAAGATGTCGGTTGCTGCAGCCAGACAAAAACTAAAAATGGAAAAGGGGTATTTATCATATGAATACACAAGCATTTGAACAATTTAACGTAATAGATAATGAAGCACTTTCAGCTATTGAAGGTGGGGGCCGCGGATGGAATTGTGCAGCAGGTATTGCTCTAGGGTGCTGGGCAAGGTTATATGGCTACTGCAGGCAGTACAGCATTTCTTGGTCCATATGCTATTGGCACTGGTGCCTTTGGGGCTATTGCTGGAGGAATCGGAGGAGCTCTTAATTCCTGTGGTTAGTAATTTAATTTTTTAGGAGGCAGAAAAAGATACAAATACGGAAATTTTGATTTTTCTCCTCCCTTTGTTTATTTTACATTGATGGACAAACTCATCTGATGAGTTATATTTAGAATAAAAGGAGAAAAAGAAATGTTTAAAAAGGAAAGTCAGAAACTTAGGGCTATTAAGACTTTTTAACAGCGCAGCTGATAGCTGTTTGTCTGTTAATTTTGGTTTTGACACAAGCTATTTTTAAATCTCCCCTGCTTGTTCAGATTTGCTTTTGTAATTATAACATTTTTGTACTGCTGGTCTGAATTATTATTTTATTAAGGAAATCAGAGAGGTTAATTCACAAGAAAGTTCGGCTGCTACAATTACTAGTCAAGTTGTCCTTACTGCCGTCCTTTTGATTGGTTTTTAAGCAGTTATAAAACAATTCAAGTAAGCGAATTTGCCAGCAGAATCATTTTCTTAATTGCCGCTGTAATCAGTTTTATTATCTCTCTTCTTTATTATGGGGAATAAAATATGTAAAAAGACACAGTAGCGTTCAAAAATCTGATAACTAATCAAAAACATCATTAAGTCTTTCCATTATATACATGGTAGGCTTTTTATACTCTTGGTACTTCTGATAGTTAGTCAGTCAAATTAAAACTCTGCAAAAACCGAAACAGTAATTTATTAATTTAACTTCACCCATATTTCAAAGTACTATTAACAGATAAATCTAGGTCCCTATAAAATGATCAGTTGGATTAGTATAAAAACAATTCTTAGCAGACGTTTCTAAAACAAAAAGAGTTCTATATTCTAGAAAAATAGTAAAAGTAAACTAGAAGGATAAGAACTAATATCATTGTAACAGAATTAAGCAACTTTTAAAAATGCGTTCATATTTATCTGAACCAGAAGAGTCTTTTCCTTTTATGAAAGTTAATTTATCTGATCTCATGAAGAAATTGTTCAGAAGTTGGACAAAGAAAAACTTCATCCTTTATCTTATTTTTTTCAGAGGAGGTCAATAGAACCGCATAGAAAAAGCATGAAATCACTTTTATATTTAGGAACAGTAACTTTTAAAAATGCAGAAGATTGAAAAAGGTAGGTGAAGATTTTCTGTTTTATACCAGTCATTTGGTCTAGAAAGATAATATTGCTACAAATGCGTTTAGGTATTAGTGATAGTGTAGAGGCATAACTAGAGGAAAGAAGGATCTAATCATATGGTGACCTATGGGAGAACTTGTGAATGATCAGAGCAAAATTGATTAATAATTGTATTATACTATTGGACGTAGTGATTATTTTTAGAGATATTAAAACAAAAAAAGGAAAAATAAACAAGAAGAGCTATAAGATAATTCTTTGGAATAGTATTATTATATTTGTTTGGGAATATGATGGTTGATTGGTTTTAGAAATAACTGGTTAAACGAATTTCTAAAAGTTTAAGTAATAAGTTCATTATTAAAAAGTAAGTCTAAGATCTGTTTTTTCTTCCATCATACATGTTTTTATAACAATTTATACATTGGCTATGTTACTTGCTCCAATAATGTTGGCTCAAAAACTTTAAAAACATAAGTAGAGGGACTTCAACAATGAAAAATATTCATCAAAAGTTTATGGAATTGATTTATTTTTAATGAATTAATTAGAACCTTTATTTATAATTCATTAAACAAATCTGTGGTGCTAGTTAAAAAATCCTAAGTTATAAAAGATGGTTTGATCTAACCAAAATTCATACCTTTTAAACCTCTCACCGATGGTATTTTTGATAACAAAGGCTAATTATGATTTGCTTGGACGATCTTCGTTTGTTTGGTCACTCACAGTATGTATCCAAGTGGACTTTTTGTTAACTACAATCTAACACCCCTACAAGTATATCCTGTACAAGAAGAAATAGAATAAAGAAGGTATGATGAAAAAGTAAACAAAAAGCAAAAATTACTTATTCTCAGAGAAAAGAAAAGTAGCAGTTGCTGTAACATGTATTTTTATTGGTCTTATTATTATGAAGGGTTATATAAGTATCAAAAGAGGAATTCAATTTGTTGCTTCTAATCTTACTTTTTGTGTTTATCTTATTTTTTTCTGTCTCACTAGCTGAATGGATTTCTAGGAAAATGAAAAAGAGGACCAGTCGGTTAAAGCGGCTCGCATCTGTGAAAAAGGAAGACGGTAATCATTTATACATTTGGATTAATGGTTATGGTTATTCTGAATGTTTATGCAAGTATTACAAAACAAGCTCATTTTATGGATATTAATCTTATTTTGATGTTTTTAATAGTCCTTGGTTCGTTAATAGATTGGGTTATTGAAAAAAATTAAAAAGTAGGTATTTCTATTCACTTAGCTTATCGCATTATTTTTCTAATGATTACATGTCAGATTATCAATTATTCAAGAGTTGAATGATTTAATATGGTTAGGTTACTGAAGATATCATCTTTTTATGTATAGTTACAGATAGAAAGGTAAGTTAATGAGATTATCAAAATGCAGTTCTAGAGTATTACGTTTTCTTAGGTTAGGGTGCTGTTCTAGTGGTTTTTGGCTCTTGATCTTTGTTTCCATATGATAGATAGTAAAAGTTCTATTTGGCTCTGGCTTCCGCTTGGAATACTGTCTTTATTGGTTTTTCCTAGTAGCTTATCTTGCCCATAAAGAACTAAACCAACGCCCTATAGCAGAACAGCAATTTACTCAGTATCAAACTCAAACCGCCGTGACTATCTTTTTTCGTTTTTTAGTTCTATTAGTGTGCTCTTACCGAGCAATTACAACTAATGATACGACTCAGCGCACTGCTTTAATTATTGTAAATATACTCTTAGTTATTGTTATCATCTGAATCTAATTGAACTCATTAAACTGCATAAGAGACGCTAAACAGTTTTTACTTTCAGGCAATATAATGCTGAATAGGAACAATTGTTAAAAATTATTATTAATGTAAAGTAATCTTCTTGAAGTATCCACTGATTAGAGTTTACTTTAATTAATTGGACTTTCAGGAGTGTATCAATCATTTCCTGCTTTAATTCTGGGGATAAGTAAGTGTTATTTCCTTTTCTAACTCTTTCAAGATCATATGGATCCATGAGTTTTTACCATATATTTGAGATTAGACAGACTCACACCACACTTTTGATTAAGTTGGGACCACGACATCCCATTCTTCCTCAGCTCATATATTTTGAGTTTATTTTTCGTACGTTAATTTCATCAAAAACACCCCAATCGTTAGATTTTTCTGTCCAACTTTTTGGGTGCAGGTCAGAAGATCTGTAAGATAATTCTTTGGAATAGCATTATTCTATTGTTTTGGAATATGATGATTGATTGGTTTTTATTCTCGATTTTAGAAATAACTGATTAATCTAACTTCTAAAAGTTTAAGTAACAGAATTACTTATTAAAAAGTAAATCTACGCTCTATAATAAAAGGAGAACAATGAAATTTTTAAGTCAATATTATTATTTTTAAATTTGATATTATTACTAATAGAGTAGTTCTCCTGCGGTCGTTGTTACCGCTATAGCATTAGAATATACCTCTTGTAGGGTGGTCCATGAAGAATAATTAATGAGGGCGATGATCGGAGCAGCAGCTTTCTGCTTTTAGTAAATTTAATTGAAAAATTATAGAAAATATGTTTGGAGGTAGCCATGAAAAAAGTATTTAGTAGTACCTTTTGCCTTGATAATCATATTTTTAGGAGTTAAGGTTCTTTTGACTTCAAATAACATTTGGCAGATGATGTTTTGCATCTATCGGTATGCTATTGTTTTTATTTGGCGTTTTTTAGAGAATACAGCAAGATAAAAACAAAATAAGGATAAGTACATTTTGTTGATAATACTAAAGATTCTGCTAATCTTACTTTTTTATTTGGGATAAAAAGCTTTGCTATCTTCTAAAACTATTTTTGTCTAAGATTCATTTTTAGTCTTTCTTTTCATGTTTATTATTTTAATCTTGAAAGAAGCTAATTAAAAGTAGATGAGAACTAAAAAGCTTTCGTTTTTCATAGTTATCTAACTTGATGCGGTACAGGCAAAGTTGCTAATTTGTCAGGAAGGGTCAATTTGTCAATTTCTAATAGAAATTTGGCATTTTTACCGTTTAGGACAAAATAGCTACCGTTTAGGATATTTTTGCTCCATTTTGAAAAATAAATTGTTATACTAAAGATGTTGGTTGCATAACTAGACAATATTTAAAATGAAAAAAGGGTGTTTATCATATGGATACACACGTATTGGAACAATTTGACGTCATGGATAGTCAGTACCTTCAGCTATTGAAGGTGGGGGATGTAGTTGGAAAGGTGCCGATAAAGCTGTTTTTTCAGGTGGCGTTGGTGGTCTCATTGGTGCAGGTGGTAACCCCTGTTGGTGGAGTCCTTGGAATAACTGGTGGCTTAGATGCATACGGTGAACTTGTTGGAGGTAATTAATATGTCTAATATATTATGCCTTTTTGATTGGCCTAGCTATTGGTTTAGCTTATAGTCTTTGGAAGAAAAATGAAAAACGGCTCTAATAATATCTATAGTAGGTCAACCCACTTTCGATATTATAGAGCTTATGCTTTATGTAAATAATTAAGGCGCTTACTATGGAAAAAAACAATATAATAATTTTAAAATATTAAATACTGATACATTGGAAAATATTCAAGGCGGCGGTCGAGCTCTAGGTGTGCTGCCCTTGTGGGAGCAAGTATTTATGATGAGCTTAGCAGTAAGTTGGAGGTCCTGTTGGAGTTGCCATGACAGCCGGTACAATTGCAGCAGGAAGTTTTTGTTGATAAAAAGTTAAAGTAATGAGAACTAAAAAGTAGGGTTTAGCTATTTTTTTATGATATTAGGGATAGTTGGAATTTTTTTCGCAGTACTGATATTTTTGTAAGTTTAACCTTGATTTGCGTAGAGTTCTATCTTCTGTATTTATTTTTTTCGGGATTCTTCCAAATAGCGATAATATCTATATTTAAAATTAAAGAAATATACTTGATTTCTTATTACCTTTGCGACATTTTATTTTTTATATTGATACATCATTAATTCAGCAGCTATCATTAGGAAAAAAATTACATATGATTAGTAGTAATTGTTTTAGAAATATTAAGACAGAAACGAAAAATAAAAAGGCCTATAAAATAATTCTTTGGAATAGTATTATTCTATTGTTTGAGAATATGATAATTAATTGAACTTTTTGATTCTAGGAAATAACAGATTGAGCTAGTTTCTAATATTTAAAGAGTAAGGCTAAATTCTATTATAAAAGGAGAATGGTAAACAATGAAATATTATAAAAACACTATTATTATGTTCGGCCTCGCTATTATTACTAGCAGCTGGTGTTGCTTTATGCAGAGGAGGAAACTCCTCAGGGAATAGAAAAAACGGAAGTGTCTGCATCTGCAGTCACAGCAGAAACTCAAAAGTGCTGATGCTACTGTTGTTCAGGAAACAGTAGCACCAGCAGCAACGACTGCTTCGACAGTTACTTTTCTTCAGAATAAGAGCGAACGCAGTGATGAAAATAGTGTTCGCGAAACTTCTTTGGAGACATCTGACCAAGTTATAGAAAAATTCTCAGCCGCCTCAACAAGAGGTGGATACCAGCTCATCAACTGAAAAACATCAGATAGCAAGAATACAGTATCAGAAGGAGTTTCCGTTGAAGAATACGAAGCAAATGTTGCTAATTTCAAAGCTGTCAGTATGGCAGATGTTTATCACATGTTTGATGATTCAGAGAACGATTGCATTTTTGTATATCGGTCGTCCCACCCTGTCATTACTGTCGGGATTTTTCTCCGGTTTTTAAAAAGAATTTAATGGTTTAACAGGTTCTCAACTTTATTATTATAATACAGATAGGGACGATTTTTACAGTTGCAGCCAAGGAATTTCTCACTAGTAGGTATGTTTGCTACTCCAACTACTTTATATATTGATAAAGGTCAGTTAATATCTGGTTGGGTAGGTAGCGGTATTACAGCACAAAACCCCGTATAACAAGTTATATAGTCATACAATCCAGAAAAAGAATATGAATCTGAAAATAATGGGATCGCTCGCAGAAGCACCAAATACAGATAAAGAGAATACCAAAAGTTACTGACGAGAAGGTTACAGCTGTTCCAGGGAAGCGGTGAACCTGCACCTAACCAAAAAGAGGGAAACACCTGATCCAATAGCGAAAAATCAGATTTTTCTCAAACGATAGCTGATAAAACAAGTAAAAAGTCACTCACACTCAATAAGATTATCACACAAATATTATCGCTTATTCATGCGATGCCTTATTAAAGTTAAACATTTAAAGGTTAGATAGACGTGACTTATTGCACGGTACTTGTCATGTTGGTATCTGCAGCTAGGACTGTTTATACTGCCTATGCCCTAAAACATAGGATATTTTACTCCACTTCAAAAATAAATTGTTATATTGTTATTAAAGATATCGATTGTGCAATTAGGCAAGAAACTAAAAATGAAAAGGGTTTTAGAATAGGAACTACTTTTCTGGTGTTGAAGGTGGAAGCTGTGATTGGCAAAAAGTGCAGACGAATCTGGCTTTAGTGATAAATTGAGTGATATTTCTGGAACTTGTTCATGAAGATCTCAGATTAGGGTGCATACAATATCATTTTATGGTAGTGATTAAGATGTCTAATTTACTCTATCTTTTTTTATTGATTTGACATATGCTATTTGTCAAGTATTAAAATACTTTAATCCTATAGTCGTCGTTTACTGATATCATTACTTTACTTTATTTAATTTATAAAAAGTCTGCATTCATCTGCACCTTATTTTTCATAGTAAAGCTCTATTTTTGATTCTTTGTGATTAATCATGAAGTCTCGTTAAATTTGTGGGAAACAAGAGAATGTTCTTTCTCTGTTAGTTTTAGAGTCGTAAGAAAGAAAAGGAAGTTGATCTGTCTTAAATTTTAATTGTAAACTTATTAGACTTCTATTTTTACTTTAATTTAAAGAAAAATGCTCTAGATATTTCAAATATATTAAACATTTATGCTGAATCTTAAATTTTTCTTGATTTTTTTCTTAAAATTACTTAATTATAGTAACTATAAATAAAAATTTAGATGATATGCTTGCCGGTATAGAAGTAGAAGGCGGAGTCAATTGGGAGCGTGTTTTTGCTGGTGCTACGGTTTATGGTGATGCAACTATGGCTGTTTGTATGGCTACCGGTCCAATTGGTTGGGGAGTTGGAGCTGCATACCTTACTACTTGTGCAGCTTCAGGTGCATACATTATGGTCTGGCAACCTAACTTGAGGCATTGGTTAAATTAGTCTACGTTTTTGAGATGGTTATCGTGAGAAGAAAAAGTTCTTTTATCATTTGTATAGTAATTATCATCATATCAAACATTCTTATGATGACAGTTATTAATCAATGGTGAGGAGAAATTATCAAATCTATTTGTAATAGCGATTGCATTAGTTTTGCTTTCCAGGCTTTTTGTGGGCAATTGATAATGAGATGATTTCACTTATCCGCATTGAATCTTCTGCGCTACTTCTTCTCGCTGTCCTTTCTGCCATGCGTTTAATCAATAGATTGACACCTTACCTACTATGGTGAACTTCACAGTAATTATTGTTGTTTTGGGCTTAATAACAGTTAAGACTGTTCCAAATAAGTTTCAAACTGAAGATAAAGTCTACAGAAAACATTTGACACATTTTTCAATTGTAGCAGATGGCTAATCTAACATCTAGAGAGGATCAAGTTGGTTCTCTCTATTTGTATGTTCAAAAGCGAGAGTCTTTTTGGTTTCGAAGTATCTGTTTTTAAGGCTCAAAAGTCACGCTTGGTGTTTTATAAATATTTAGTTATTTAAGTCTGAAGTTAGAATAGCTTTTTATCGAAACTGTCAATTATTTCTGGAAATCTTCATAAAGGAATAATAATTTCGGTGAATAAGTATTGTTTCTTTTCTTAGTAAACTAATAGATTCTATTTATTTTTAACTAATTTATTTGAAAGTTTAATAAAACAATCTATAATTTTTCTTCTCTTTAACATAAACATTAATTCTAACTTTCTTTTAGACTATTGGGGTTTACAAGCTATTAAAAAGTTTCTATAATGTGCTTGTCAGATGAGAAAGCTGGCAATAAAAAGAAATGGGGTTTATCTTATGACAACTCAAACATTAGAACACTTTGATGTATTAGATGCAGATTTGCTTGCTGCAGTAGTAGGTGGTGTTAATCAATGCTTTGCAGGAACAACTGGTAAGGTTATAGAAGGAGCCCTCGCAGGTGGCGCAGCAGGTGCAACTATAGCTGCTGCTGTCTCTGCACCTGTTGCAGAAGGTGGTGGAATCGGTCCTGCAGCAGGTGCGGGTATTGGTGCTGTTTTTAGGTGGTATTAGCAATGGATTATACGGTGCGTCACAATATTGTAATTAATTTATTCACTATAAAAAGAGGAGGTATCTTATGACAACTCAAACATTAGAACACTTTGATGTATTAGATGCAGATTTGCTTGCTAAGGCACAAGGTGGCGATTGGCAATGTACGTCAGGAGTTTTGGGTGGTATGGTGTATGGCGCTCTTACAGGGGCAGGAGCAGGAGCAGCTATAGTGCTCCTGCTCCCTGCTGCAGAAGGTGGCGGAGTCGGTCCTGCAGCAGGGCTTTACAGGTGGAACCTATGGTGCAATTGGTGGTATCCTTCAAAGGTGCAACTGCTTGTGAATAAAACTGGCAGATTTGGTTGATTCTCAACTGCAGTACTCGTTAAACCTTTATTTTTGAATACAAGAAGAAGTTGCTTGTACAATTAAGGTAAGGACATCTACTATTTACACTAAATGGTAGATGTCCTTTTTGTGTGTTAAATTATCTTTTAAGGAGATGACCGATATTACATCTAATAACCTAACGTCTCTCACATAGCATTCAGGTTATTATTACTCATAGAAGAGATTTCTTTATTCAAAGAATTATTAGGGCGTCAATCTTTCTATTTCTAATGTTGCTTTTTGTCAAAAGGCATTATCAGATAAAAACTGAGGCCTTTTTATGCCCCTTGTAAAGAGTTCATCTCTTATATTTAATTTCTACTTACCTATAAGTAGCCACAAATGGGAGTGATGTATGTATACCACAAAATCCTCATAATAAGTAGATAGCAATCCTATAATTTGATTATTGTTTAGCACGCTAGAAAATAAATCATCTGAATGAACTAATGTTGCTGATGTTCATTCAGATGATGTTTTATATAGTATTAAGGGATTAACTTAATAAGATTGTTGCAATCAGTTAAGGAACAATCATCTCAGTGCCACCCATATAAGGGACGAAGTACTTCAGGAATTGTCACGGAACCATCTGCATTTTGATAGTTTTTCAAGGATAGCTGCGACGGTACGTCCAACTGCCAGTCCTGAACCGTTTAGGGTGTGAAGAAGTTTCACCTTGCCATCGACTTCATCACGGTAACGAATTTGCGCACGACGTGCTTTGGAAATCTTCTGTATTGGAACAAGATGAAATTTCACGATAAGTATTTTGTGCGAATCCAGACTTCTAAGTCATAGGTCTTGGCAGCCGAAAAGCCCATGTCGCCAGTACACAAGGTAATAACCCGATATGGCAATTCTAATTTTTTTGCAGGATATTTTCAGCATTGGCTGTCATTTTTCCAATTCATTATAAGAATCTTCTGGTTTGTAGAATTTGACCATTTCTACTTTATGAAATTGATGGAGCGGATAAGTCCACGCGATCACGACCAGCAGAACCAGCCTCCGAACGAAAAGAAGGGCTCATGGCTGTAAAAGTAAATAGGAAGCTCTTTACCATCGATGATTTCACCGCGGTAGTAGTTGGTTAAAGGCACTTCAGCAGTTGGAATCAAGACATAATCATTGTCAGCTAATTCAAAGGTATCTTCTTTAAATTTTGGATATTGTCCCTGTGCCAAACATAGAATCATGATTGACCATATAAGGCGGAATAACTTCAGTATAGCCTTCTTTAGCGTGTTCATCTAGCATGAAATTATAGATAGCACGTTCTAGGGCAGGGCTCCCCAAACCTTTGTAAAAGAGGAAACGCGAACCTGTTACTTTAGAACCGCGTTCCCAATCAAGAATATCAAGATCTTCGCCAAGATCCCAGTGCGCTTTGATGTCAAAATCAAATTGACGTGGTTTTCCCCAGCGGCGCATTTCAACATTTTTCATCTTCGTCAGCACCAAGAGGGACATCATCTGCTGGAATATTTGGAAGAGTTGTTGTAAATGTCTTTAGTTGCCCATCAATTTCGACTAATTGGGCATCAAGTGCTTTTGATTTCGGCAGATAATTTTTGCATATCAGCAATCTGCTCTGATGCATCTTCTTGATTACGCTTAGCTTGAGCGATAGCTGCAGAAGCAGTATTGCGTTCAGCTTTAGCTTCTTCTGATTTGATAAGCAGTTGGCGACGTTTAAAATCCAGTTCTTTCAAATCGTGTAGTGTCTTTTCATCAACCCCACGTCTTGCCAATTTTTCAGCAATTTGATCAAAATCATTACGAATGCGTTTAATGTCTAACATAAATAAGATACCAAGCCCAAAAAGCAAAGCAAAAATAGGAATTTTTGACAATGAACGTTTGTTTTTCTAGGAAAAACTATTTTTGCACAGCTTATAGGGCAGGTTCAGTTAACTTTTTACCTAATCAAACCTTCCTTTCTATATTTTATAAAAACACAGACATAGTTCTTGCTGGAGCGCTTGAGCGCGGTTCCATCCAGCTTCACAATGACTGTGCTCTTAATTACGATAATCATTTAATAAAGATTGTCTCATTCAGTCTTGGAAACTGGATGGAATCATCTATAACGGTAGAATTTCGGTCAATCACTCTATCTGCTCGCAGCTGCCGCAGACTTTCTGCAAAAGAAAAGGACCTACTTTATCCGTTGTTCTTATTATACAGGATTTAAAAAGAATGTAAATAAAGATTGTTTAAAAATGATATTGGAAAATTTCAGTTTATGAAAGACAATTAACAAAGTTTCTCAAAATGAAAACATTTTCCCACTCACTTTTTCCTATGTTAAAAATAAAAGCATTATGAATAAGAAGAATGAAAAATAAAAGTTTACCATATAATGCTGGAATAGATTTCTTACGTATTTTTGCCATGTTTATGATTGTGGTGACGCATGTTTTGGGGATAGGCGGCATTCGCTCAACTGTAAAGAGAATTTTGACCTTTTATTATTTTTGTGACATGGGGAATTCAAGTATCTGCCTATAGTGCAGTTAATTGCTATGCTTTGATTAGTGGTTACGTTGGTGTTGATTCACCTTATCGTTATTCAAAATGTCTCTCATTGTGGTTTACAGGTCTTCTTCTATACTTTATTATTTATCTTATTTTTACTTTTTGCAAAAGCCTATAACATACCATGATTGGATACAGGCTTTCTTCCCTATTATCACAGGGTCAATATTGGTATGTAACAGCTTATTTTGGACTCTTGATTTTTTTATGCCTATTTTTGAATCTAGCTTTTAAGAAAGTTGAATACTAAAGATTTGAAACATATTGTCCTTTTTAGCGATCATCTTCTTTTTCTGTTCTTCCCTGCATTATTGAATACCAAAAGTAGATGAATTTTCATTTGCTAAGGGTTTTTAGTATGAACTGGTTGAGTGTACTGTACATTATTGGAGCTTATTTTGAAGCGGCTTGACTTAAAGCGTTTATTCAGTCGTAAATCTTTACTTTTTCTGTGTTTTAATGGCAATGGCAGTGACTTTTATAACCAAAGTATTTATTGGAGATATCTGGTACTGGTATACCTCCCACTCTTCTTTGTGAGGCAGTGACTATTTTTATCTTTTTGTCACTTTAGATATTAAAAAGACTGGTAGATTGTTTAGAATCATTAAACAAATGGCGCAGGCAACATTAGGAGTTTATCTTTTTCATCTAAATCCTTTTTGGTTAAATTTCTTTTAAAAGATGGTTTGAGTCATTTGTGACTGCTCCTATATGGCTTTTTCCTTTTTGATTTTAGGGATGGCGCTCCTTATTTTACCTCGTTTCGACTCTAGTTGAGCTTTTTACGGATAAAACTTTTTGCTTATCTTAAGGTCAGACACCTTATTCTTAAATTGGATACTTATCTGCCGTTTGACAATTAAAAGGCCCAATGACCTTTTTTTATCTTGATAACAGTTTGATTTTGATGAAGTTGTCTAGAAACTGCTGAATATGATTTCTTTCCAGCATATCCTATGAGAATTTATAGAGAAAATTGACTGGATCTTTTCGATTTGCAATTAAAATAACAAAAAAAGCTGAAGAGGTTAGAATATTGAAACAGGATGTGCTGTTAGATGATTGGTCTAACTAACATTCTACATTTTCTTACTCTAACCCTTCTTTTTTTCGTTTTTAAAGAAGCTAGCAATCTTTTAGTAAACTAGGGTAGCGAACCACTTTATCATTACCAACATGCTGTCTTGCAATTTTTAGAATTTTACCAGAATCAGATGAGGCAAAGAGGAATTTTCCTTTGTCCGTAATAATTTCAAAGTGTCTGCTGACCTTTTTCCGATTGACATTGGCTCCTATTTCAATAATACTAGACCAAGGAATTTTGGATAAAATGTTCCACATTAGCATCATTATAGAATTCAAAGCTATCGATCGCCATGAAGAAAATTCTTTCCACTTTGCCACCTACGCCTAAATATGATACACCTTTGCCTGTGTATTCAACTTTTGTATTAATTGACTGTGCCATAAATTTACTCCTGAATAAATATATTTTATTATATCAAAAAACGGAGGACTGCGCTATTTTTAGATATAGCAAAATTGCGAAGTCAGCTATACTGCTGAGGCTCCCTAGATCTGTTGCTCAGCTTTTGGACATAAAAAAACTTCCTCTTTATCCTGAATATAAGGTGAGTAGATACTAAGAAAATAATTATAATAGCAGAATATTTGCTATTATATTTCAATAATACTAAAAATGACTAAAATAACCATTAAATCATACTATAAGTTATATGTTAAACTAGTGTGCAAAAATAGAAAGAGAAATATTATGAAATGTCAAGCGTTTGAAAGATTTTAAAAGCTACAAGTTTGAATAAGCTGTCTTATACGACAGGTGGAGCTACTGATGGTGAAATTATAGCTAATCGGATGTTACAAAGGTAAAAGCTACTAAGGGCAGAAATTACTATGTATACTTGGAGACATTATTCAAAATGGCTGGGTGAATTCACTCGTGTCTTGGGGTATTGGTGGTTATAATAGTTCTATAGGATACTCAGCTCAAGGTAATAGAGGATTTTAGTAATTATCCATACGATGTTTCTATGGGATTCAGATAATATGAGTAGTTCAAGTAATATGACAGGTGGTTATGTTAATTATAACCAGAGTTTTTAATTCTGGATGGTAAAAAGTTAAATCAAGCAGATTTTTACTCATGATGAGGAGACATTTTTATAGAATAATTAGTGCTGATAATTTTATCTGTACAAGTGGCTAAAGTCGAATGTGACTAATTATTTTCAGGGTGATGCAAGTATATACATAAAAATGGGCTTATGTATATAGGAAACACTGTAATTTATACCTGAGGAATTGTTCAAAGTTCATGTGAAAAAATTATGGAGCGTATCGTTAGCAGGTTTTCTGGTACAGGTAATCCCCCTCTCCTGTCAACTTAGATTTAATAATTGTGGATTAGGAATTTCGTCAGATGGTTCGTTCCTCATGCTCAGGAGTTTCTGAACATATAGTGAGTATAATCACAGCGAGTCAATGATGGCTAACTAACAATACATCAGTTCTAATGATGAGCACTAGCCTGACTACATAGATGTCAGGCTTTTTGTTAAGGACACCTCTAAAAACTCTTTTTAAATCAGAATCTTGATTTAACAACATTTACAAATGTTAAACAGAAGAAATTTTTGAGTCTTCTAAGTGCCTTTGAGTAGAAGGAATAATATGTGAACATATTTTCTTATCTTCTTTTGACTGTAGTTTCAGTATTATTAGTCAATTTATTCTTAGAATTTATAAAATACTTTTTAAAACAACTCCAGCAATGAATAAGGAAAAATTCTAAGAAATCTTCAATTTTGTGGAGTCGAACTAGACGTTTTTAAATTTGTACCACAAGTCGATAATAGAGACTGTGGCCCGGCTGCTCTAGCCTCTATTGCCAAACATTATGGTTCATATTATTCCTTGGTTCATCTGCGTGAACTTACAAAGACAGATCGACAAGGCACCACAGCATTAGGCATCATTGAAGCTGCCAAAAATATTGGATTTGAAACTTACTCGCTAGATGCTGATATGTCTTTATTTAATTATGATGACCTTATTTACCCTTTTATTGTTCACGTTGTTAAAATAAACGTCTTCAACATTACTATGTTGTTTATGACGATGAAGGAGATAGTCTAATCATCGGAGATCGAATCCTTCTGTCAAAAAGTTATTCGCATGTCTAAGGAGAGATTTCAGCATGAATGGACAGGTGTAGCTATCTTCTTTTCCCCAAAGGATGATTATCAGCCTCAAAAAGATAAAAGAAGAGGATTAACAAGTTTCATACCTTCTTTTTTAAAGCAAAAGAGTCTCTTGTTCTATATTATAATGGCGAGTTTAATCATTACTTAATAGAAATTATTGGAGCTTTTTATCTCAAGTAATGCTGGATGAGTATATTTCCAGTCAAAAATTTCAACTTTAGGCTTTTATCACTTTAGGATTAATAATAACTTATGTTGCCCAACAAATAACAGCTTTGCAAAAGAGTACTTATTAATTATATTAGGACAAAGAGGCTGGTAATTGATGTTATACTTACTTATATTAAGCACATTTTTATTCTTCCGATGTCTTTTTTCGACAAGACGAACAGGGAGAAATCACATCTCGCTTCACTGATGCCAATCAAAATTATTGATGCTGTGGCGTCAACAATTTTTTCTATTTTTCTTAGACATTTCGATGGTATTTATAGTTGGTGGAGTATTATTAATTCAAAATGTCGTTTTATTTTTCCCTAGCCTTGCTCTGCGTTCCTATCTACATTATCATTGTTTTTGCATTTATGAAAAATGTTTGGTTACTTTAAACTATGAGGTAATGGAAAGTAATGCGATAATGTCTTCATCTATTATTGAGGATATTAATGGAATAGAAACTATCAAATCTTTGACGAGTGAAGAAGTTAGCTATCAGAAATTGACAAGAATTTGTTGATTTTTAGAAATCTTTTAGGCATGCATAAGTATGGAGTTATTCAAGTCTCAATTAAAAACTGCTGCAAAGCTAATTTTTGAATATCGTTATTCTATGGTATGGAGCACGATTGGTTGTGACCGGGAAAATTTCAGTGGGTCAAATGATTGCTTTTTAATGTGCTTTTTAGGATATTTTTTCAAGCCCAATTGAAAAATATGATTAATTTACAAATTAAGCTCCAATCAGCCCGCATAGCTAATACGCGTCTCAATGAAGTCTATCTGGTCGATTCTGAGTTTGAAAATAATGGGAGCTTTCAGAAGGCAGCTTTTTGGATGGGGATATCTCTTTTGAAAAGTTATCTTACAAGTATGGTTATGGTCGTGATACTCTGTCAGATATCAAATCTAACTATTAAAAAGGTTCAAAGGTCAGTCTGGTCGGGGCCTCTGGTTCTGGTAAAACGACTCTTGCCAAGATGATTGTCACTTTTTATGAACCTATACAGGGTCTTATCCGTCTTAATGACTATGACCTAAAAGATATAGATAAGACTGTTTTACGCCAGACATATTAACTATCTCCCAACAAGCTTATAGTCTTTAGTAGTACCATTATGGATAATCTGACCTTGGGAGCCAAGGAAGACACTATTCAGGAAGATATTATTCGAGCCTGTGAAATTGCTGAGATTCATTCAGACATTGAACAAAATGCTGCTGGGGTACCAGACTGAGTTATTTGATAGTACTGGAGTTTCCGGTGGCCAGAAGCAGCGGATTGCCTTGGCTCGCGCTCTCTTAACCCAAGCTCCAGTTTTGATTTTGGATGAAGCCACCAGCAGTCTGGATGTCCTGACTGAAAAGAAAATCGTCAACAACCTCATGGCCATGACCAATAAGACTATTGTTTTTGTGGCACAATCGTTTGAGTATTGCTCAACGGACAGACCGAATTATTGTTATGGATCAAGGTAAGATTGTGGGAAGAAGGTAGCCATAAGGAACTTTAGCTCATAAAGGCTTCTACCATAGCTGTTTAACTAAAGGAGACATTTAAATTATCCGAAAGCCCCCTGTCGCTGCCATAATTTTTCTGACAGTGTTAGTTGTACTTGTTTTGATTATTTTTCATTAAAGCTTTTTCTCTGTTTTATCAAGAAAGAGCTTTCATCATCTCTCAAGGTGAGCAAGGATAACTTACTTCATAAATGGAGAATTGAATGTTAACTTTACACAAATGTGAAGTGCAATCCTAATTGTTAGATTTTCCTAATTGTTGGGATGCATTTTATTTTTGTATCATTCTACTAGGAAATATCAAAACCATACCCAATTTTTGAAATCAGATATGGAAAATTCTAATTTTTGTTTACATCAATCCAATGACGTGAGCAATAATACCTACAACGAACAGTCCAAGAATCATTACAATTGGAGAAACTTTTTTCTTAAGCAACCACATACAAAGAGAGTGTAAGTAGAAGAGCCATCAAACCTGGAAGTAATTTATCCAATTGATCTTGTAAAGTTTCCACTTTTACATTTGTTAAGCTTTAAATTATCTTTAACACTTTGAAGTATCTTTTGGAGCTGACCACTATGAATAACTTCGCTGTCTTTAGGGAATTGTATATAAGTGGCTCCATTATCATTCGTTAATTTAGTTGATGGGAGTTTCAGCGCGAAATTAATCGTTACCCAACGCTGAACAAAGTGCCCCAATAACAAACATACTGAGGATTAGAAGCCCCTTAGTAATATTTTTGAGAATCCCTCCTGAGAGATCTTTAGTATTTCTGTCCCTGCTTTATAGCCAAACTCTTGTGTATACCATAAGAAAGCCATACGGATAATGTTCCAAGCAAAGAAGAAGATGATTGGTCCTAGGATGTTTCCTGATATTGCAAGAGAAGCCCCAAGGGCACCCAGTGTTGGGCGAAGAACAAACCAGAAAACGGGATCTCCGATACCGGCTAATGGTCCCATCATACCGATTTTAATTCCCTGAATAGCAGTATCATCCACTTTGGTACCTGTTTGATTTCTCTTCTTCCAAAGCAAGCGTTACTCCTAAGATAGGGAGCAGCAATATATGGATGAGTATTGAAAAATTCCAAATGACGCTCAGGCAGCGGCACGATCTTCCTTGTTTTTATAAAGTTTTTTGATAGCTGGAATCAAAGCATATGCCCAACCTAAATTTTGCATCCGTTCATAGTTCCAAGAACCTTGCAGGAAGGTTGAACGCCACCATGCTTTATGACGATCAGATTTTGATAGTTGAATTCTTTCTGACATTATAATGCTCCCTTCTAGTAGTCCTCTAAGATATCGCCAATTGGATCGTTTGAACTGGAAGACGCTTGTCCACTACTACTGTTTCTACCAGTTTGATTAGTAAGGGCGATATAAATCATGGCAAGTGCTACACCTATCATACCAAGTCCAAACAAAGTAATTTGTGTATCTGGGATAGCGGCGAGAACAAAACCGATAATAAAGAATGGCCTAGACTTCTCTGTAGCCACTGCTGTTAAGGATCATTGCATAACCTACGGCGACTACCATACCACCGCCAATAGTCATACCATCAGATAGCCAACTAGGGATAGCTTCCAGTATTGATTTAACATGATTAGCGGGGAGTGCAAGAAGCAGGGCAACAGGGAAAACGATACGAAGACCTTGAAGAAGAAGAGCAAAATAATGTGAGCGTTCAACAGCACGAATATTACCATTCTTTGCGGCAGCATCGGCTCCATGGACGATACCAATTGAAATAGCGCGTACCACCATTGTTAGTGCAAGACCGGCAATAGCAAGAGGGACTGCAACACCATAGGCAATGGTAATACCTTTTTGTGAAAAATCTCCTCCTTTAATCATAATGACTGCCGCTGCAGTTGAAGCGAGTGCGACATCAGGAGCAACAGCAGCACCGATATTTGCCCAACCAAGAGCAAGAAATTGCAAGGTTCCCCAAGCATAATACCTGCAACTGTGTGACCAGATGCTAAACCAATCAAGGTACAAGATACAAGTGGTTGGTGGAATTGAAATTGGTCCAAGATACCATCAAGACCTGCAAGGAAGGCGATGATGAGGACCAAAATAATAGAAATAACTGACATTATTCTAGTTCCTTTCGTTGTTTAATAAACAGTTATTGGACATGTGCTTTCTCAATGAGTTCAAACAAGTCTTTTGAGAATCGTTTGGCACTTTTACGGACATCGAATTTAACTCCGAGATCACGTAGCTTTTCAAAAGTTGCAACATCATCTTTATCCATAGATATTACATTGTTAACCATGGTTTTTACCAGTTGAGTGAGCCATTGAGCCAATGTTTAATTCTGTGATTGGAACACCGCCTCAATTGCTTCAAGAGCTTCTTGTGGTGTTTCAAATAAGATCAGTGCATGTATTTCCAAAACGCGGATCTTTTGCTGCTTCAATTAATTTTTAATTGGCACAACATTAACTGTACTACCGCCAGGTGCAGCTAGCTTAATTAATCCCTTACGTAATTCATCCTTAGCAACTGTGTCAGATGCAACAATGATACGGTCAGCTTTAGAAGCCGGCGTCCAGTTAGTCGCAACTTGTCCGTGCAAAAGTCGTGTATCAACACGTGCAAGGTTAATTTTAAGTTTGCCATCACCAATGACAGTGCTTTTCGGGATAGCACCTTGAGGAGCAGCCTTTTTAGTAGATGTTGTAGGAGCTTCTTCCTGAGGCTGCAATTTTTCAGGAAGGATTTTAACTCCGTCTTTGGCTTCTTTGATGATATTTGCAGCAACCTGTTCAACGCCTGCAGCAGCATCCATCATGCGTTCTGTATAGCTTGAATAAGCATTGAAAATTCAAGCCCAGTAATGATAGCAAATTTACGGTCAGAATTTTCTTCCATGACACGACTGGCCTGATTAAATGGAGAACCACTCCATAGATCAGCTAGCACTAAAATCTCATCATCAGCATCGAATGCAGCAATTGCATCGTTAAATTTGGCATAAAGATCATCAGGTCCTTCACTTGGCATAAAAGTGACAACCTGAACTTTTTCTTGATCACCAAAGATCATAGAACCAGATTGATGAATGCTGACGGCAAATTCGCCATGACTGGCGATAACGATTCCGATAGCCATTCTTGTTCTTCCTCCTTTTTAAATATTTTTCTCAGATAAAAAGAATAATGTTATTCTCTTTAATTAAAGAAATTTAAGAACATTATTATTGTAAAAACGTTTACATAAAAAGCAATAGCATTTGAAAGAAATTTTCAAAAGACAGCAAAAACAACAAAAGTAATCATTTGTCCATTTAAAATATAAGAACTTGTATTAACAATCTTTTTAACTGTTTCTTAAGTGGTAGGAATGGTAAAACGAATGTCAATACTATGACTGTTGCATTTTTGCACTAGTTTAGTTTTATACTAAACATCAAACTAAAGACCTCAAAAATCGTCCCATATTGCCTCTGAGGGTTAATATTCTTTTTATCACGGCGAAAACTGTTCTTTATTGAGATTGGGACAAAGTATTCCGACTTTTTATTGTGTTGTGTTTTTCCGTTTAATGCAGTGGATGATTGGAGATTACCCTAATCAATTTTATGAAAGCGAAATAACAAAATTGGTATTGCCATTTCATGACGGCTTACTGATTTTTATACGTAATCTTATAGATTTATACTATTTTTGTGGGTGATTGCACAGCAATCATAAAAGCCTATTCCATTCTCTTTTTACTAAGATAGAGTATTTCTCATCGACAAAATAGTTTCTGGAATATAGGTTTAAAAATAAGTACTAAATTTACTATATTCGATTTCTTATGAAATTGAAAAGAAACTAATAGAATTTTTGAAGTGTTCTTGCTTGAGATAGGGCAAAAAAGAGCGTAATATAGAAGTCAGAAAATCTAAGATTTTTACTTCTTATCACACTCTTTTTAGCATTAAAATGTATGAAACTGCCAGCTCTAAGTAAGAAAATGAGCGTTTTACGTCAACTTTAAGCTTCTTTCTTTTCTGCTAGTATCCTTGCTTTTTGGATAGTATAGAAATAAAGAACAATAAAAAGCAATTTGAATAATTAATGAAAAACGGCAAATGTTCCAAAGATAAGGCTATAGATAATGTCAAACGTTTTAATACCAATACCCAAATAGTAAGGAATAAAGCTGATAGTTTGTTGCTTTTTAATTTTTGAAAGATTAAGAAAACAAAAGACAGCAATTGTAGCAGCATAATAATTGCCAAGATAGTAATCGAGATAGATAATGGTGTAATACTTTTGTTTTAACTGCAGCTAGTTGTTTTGCTGTTAGGTTAAATTTATCAATGGTTCCATTTTTCATTGCTTGTTGTGATGGAAACAATGCCAAGTAATCCCCAAAGCCCCAAGACAAAGGTCAAAATATTAAGAACAGCGATAGCAATAATTGCTGCTTTTAAAAGCTCGGGCTGTTTTTCATAGGATATCATGTAAACCTCCAAAAATAAAGCTATGTTAATAGATACAAAGCTTTATTTTAACATAAACTAAAGTAGATGGAAATAGGCAAGGAAGAATTTATCTTTGCTATTATTTCTTAAAAATAAGTCAATGTCAGCTTGAGATAAGCCAATCATAGGGTCAATCGTTAAGATATTTCTTTCTGTCAAAAATAAAATCTTCTTTTTAATATAGCTGCACTTTTCTTTTTACTCCTTGTTTATTTTTCTCGGTGTTATGGTGACACTGCATTCATCCTTCTTAAAAGCGTTCAATAAGATAAGTTTTTCTTTTAGTTCCTTCATTTTTGATGGCGTTGTCAAAGGCTGCAATTTCTCCCAACATAACAAGTTTGCTTTTTGAGCGATGTGATAGCTGTATAAATGAGTTGCAGATGCAAAAGTCTGCCGCTTTGGCGTGTGACAGGAAGAATAACTACTTTAAATTCACTGCCTTGAGATTTGTGGATACTCATAGCGTAAGCGAGTGTTATTTTCAACCATTCTATTGCGAGGATAGTTAATCTCAGTTCCATCAAAATCCAGAATCATTTCATCTTGTTTGGACTCTGTATATTTTGCAGGAATAAGATCAGTAATGTACCCAATGTCACCATTAAACACGTTAATTTGCGCATCGTTGATAAGATGAAGTACTTTATCGCCCTTACGAAAAATGAAGGTCATTAAATTGAAATTCTAACTGGTTATTTAAAGGATTGAGCAAATCTTGCATCAGTTTATTAAGATGCGTAATACCTGCTTGCCCACGATACATCGGTGCTAAAATCTGTATTTCCTGAGCATCTATACCACTTTTAAGGAGCAGAACTGACAATCTTTTGAATCATTTGCGGAATGTGAGTGCTCTGCGCTTCAAAATAAGAACGGTCGGCCTTTTTAGCTGTGAAATCAGTTGGTAGAACGACCTTGGCGAATCTGGTTAGCAAGTGTAACAATGGTTGAGTCCTCAGATTGCCTGAATATTTTAGTTAAGGAAACTTGCGGTAATCTATTTATCAGTAAATCAGCCAAAACTTGACCTGGACCGACGGATGGAGCTGATCGCTATCACCAACAATAACAATTTGTGATTTGAAGCAATAGCACTAAACAATTGATTGGCTAGCCAAGTATCAACCATAGAAAACCTCGTCAATAATAATGAGATCACAATCCAGAAAATCATCAAGTGCCTGACATTCACTATCACCATTAAGTCCCTAAATGCCGGTGAATGGTGGCACTAGAGTAAACCTGTTAGCTCATTCATCCGTCTAGCAGCACGACCAGTCAGGGCAGCCAGAATAATAGGTCGGTCACTTTTTGCAGGTCAATTTGATGCAAATTAGCATAAGCCTTAATAATTCCATTGATGACAGTCGTTTTTCCGGTTCCTGGACCGCCTGTTAAAAGGAAAACCTTGCTTTGGATGGCTTTTGATAGCATTTTTTTGTGCTTTGTCATAGTTAATATTAAATTCTGCTTGAATATGTTTAATTTCAGTTTGAATGTCTTGGCTGCTGATCTCTTTTTCAAGTGGTCTATCCAGAATGCGGGTAAGATGCTTATGAATGCCTGATTCGGCATAAAAGCGCATTATCAAAGATTTTGAAATACCAATATTTTGTACCTTATCTTCGGAGATTAATTGTGTCAGTTCCTGAGCAATTTGACTGGGATCCAGTTCGACTTGTCTCACCTCTTCAAGAATAAAAAGAGATTTTTCGAGTAATTCTTTGGCTTCAATATAGGTGTCACCTTTGTCAATAGAGGTTTCTAAAAGAGTATGAACAAGAGCAGCACGAAAACGCTGAGGAGCATCGCTGTTAATACCTACTTGTTCTGCTAATTTGTCAGCCATTTTGAATCCAATGCCTTGAATGTCCTCAACCAGTTGATAAGGATTTTCAGTAATAACAGTCAAACTTTTCTTCTTTATAGCGTTCAAAAATTTGAACAGCTGTTTTGTTATTTAATCCATATTCTGCTAATTTTGCCAGAATCTGTTCAGCACCGTAGTTAAGACGAAGTTTACTAACTAAATTTTTTCTATTAGCCTTAGAAAGTCCACTAATGCTTTCTAACTTATCAGGATCTTCCAGAATATTATCAATAGGGTCATCACCATATAAGTGAATAATTTTTCGGCTGTTTTTCCCGATTCCCTTGAAATGCCGACTGGAAAAATACTCAATCAGACCAGCAGAAGAGGGTTTAGCACGCTGGTATCTTTCCACTTTAACTGCTGTCCATATTTAGGATGCTGGGATCAATTCACCCCAAAAAGTATAGTTTTCTCCTTCAATAACATCAGCAATAGTACCTGTCACAATAATTTCAAAATCATCAAAAATCGCTGTCAGTATCGTCAATTTCCAGAAGAATAATTTTAAAAATTGCTGGTATTTTCAAAAATAACACGGTCAATGGTGCCTGAAAAGTAATAGGTCATAATATTTCCTTATTAAAAATCGGAAGCGGAATAAGTTCAAAAGATTTCTGAACTGTACTCTGCTTCCGTTAGAGATAAAACTTTTTATTTATTTGAAATGAAACGAATAGCGTTTTAAAGGCCAAAAAGCGAATTTAACTTCACCAACAATTTTATTCTTAGCAAAAAGTTCCAACATGGCGGCTGTCTTTAGAGACAATGCGATCATCACCCTAAAAGCAGGTAACGTCCTTTTGGTACTTTTAATCGTAAAGCTGGCGTTTCCTTGTTCGTCTGTTGTGAAAGCTGTTGATTGTGAGGCTAATTCTTGGAAATACTGATTGTAGCATAAGTCTTTTTGGAGTTTGTCCTGGCAAATTTATCCTTGTATTGCTTGAGATAAGTTTCATTGACTTTTTCCCATTAATAGAAAGCATATCATTTTTCACAGGTAATGGTATCACTGGGCATGCCAATCACACGTTTGACAATATTTTTATTGCCTTCAGCAGCAACAACAATGTCAAAATGTTTGATAGAAGTTGTCCTGACGACAATGAGATGCTCCCATTGCAGCTGAGTAGGATCCATTGAATGTCCATCTACTTGGACAGGAAACCAGATAAAGAGACGCGGGAGTAGCAATGCGAAAATGATGACCAAGAAAAGGCTCCATTCTTTTAAAAATCTTTTCATAATATCTTATATCTTCTTTCCCTATTCTTTTTAATAATTGATAAAGCTTTTTTGTGTTTTTAAAGTGTAGTTTGGCAGTTGTCTCTAGACCTAATTCACCATAAGTTTTAAAATTTGGCTGGCAATTTTATCAGATTGCTGCCCAGCCCCACTAGGTAAGTTGAATCAACTTTTGGCTCAACTCATCTAGGTTATCTAAGAAAAGTTTACGAGCAATAATAGAGCTAACAGCTACTGCAAAATACTTCCTTTCTGCCCTTTCTTCAAGGGTCAGTGGGTTGGAGAAACGATTATTTTTCGTTCTTAAGATATTTTTGGTAATTTTGGGACTGGTGAAGGCATCAATAACGATTTTATCAGGTTGCCATCCTTCTTGGAGCAAAAAGGAAAATAGCTTGATTATGCAAAGCGACTTTAACAGAAACAGCATTGTGTAATTTATTATCACCAACAACCCTCATTATATTTTTGAGGGGACAATAAAAGTGCTTTTATGTGGCAGCTTGGCTTCTAATAAAGGAGCGATCTGTTTAATTTTTAACATCTGTTAAGTTTTTTGGAGTCATCAACACCTAATTCTTTTTAAAAAGGCATGGTCAGCTTGTTTTCACAAACTGGCAACAACAGCCAAACCACCAAAATAAGAACCATTACCAACTTTCATCAGAACCAATCAAAGAACAATCTTGCTTGTTTTTTATATTGTCTTGATTGGACTTATGAACAACTGGCTTTGTAACCAAGTTCTTGAGCGACTGCTGAGGGCATTTTTACCTTGGAAACGACCTTTCTAGAAGCATAAATTAAAATCGTTGCTTGTTTTAAACTTAGCTGCAAAGCGAATATAAGTGATTAGCATTTTGAACTTTGATATTCTTTCAATGTTTGAATCAAATGTTGAATGGTTTTCTTCATCAAGTTGCAAAACAAAAGTATTCATAAGATACATTTTGAGCATAAAATAGGTCATCTTTGGAGAAATCTGATGTTATATTTATGATTAAATTATCTTTACAAATTTTACAAAAACTTTAAAGATAATTCCTTATTTTATAGGCTTTTAACCATTAATCTCAAAAATCTCTAATTTACGAAAAACTCATTTTACGCTATAATAAATTTGAGGTGGAATTATGAAGCAAAAAAATCGTTACAAATTCACATTTGGTGAAAAAGCACTCACTTTAACAACAGATAAAGATAATCTATTTATGGAAGAAATTAAACGTGTTTAGCTAAAGAAAAAAATATGATGCTATCAAAGAGAAATTGCCTCAGGCGAGACAATGAAACAATAGCTATCTTGATGGCTATTAATGCTTTATCAACTCAGTTGAGCGAGAAATTGACTTTGATAAAAAGGAGGAAGAATTAGAAAAATTCAGGACAAAAGAATTATCTATTCTTAAAGATCGTGCTCAACGAAGCGGAGCTAAAAATGATTTCACTGCTAATTCTTCTGCTTTGTAGCTTGGAATTTTTATATTGGCTATCATCAGGGTATTATTTTACAGACTTATTATGTTATAGCAAGTCTAATTTCCTTGGGAATCGCAATCGTTTACTATAAAAAGGCTGGCAAATGTATTAACTCTTTGGATACCATATTCCAATGCTAGTGAGAATGCTTCTGTTGCTTTTTAAAAACAGTAAATTTATTTGAATTGGATCAGGTATTCTATGCGGGTCTGGCTTTTTACTATTTACGTATTGGTTTATTTTGTTTTTCGCTTATTGGGGATTTTTGTTCATCTTGTGAAAAACAGACCGTTTTAATAAGGAAACTCTCAATTATTTTAGTGGTGCAATGGCAGTATTAGTGACCATGTTGACTCGTTAGTCTTGAATGTTTTTAGGCAGCCATTCCTATGTCAAGTCTTCAAATTATTTTTATCTGAAAGTTTAATGATTCGTTTACTGATTGACTTCCCCTGTTTTTCTGGTTTATTAATTATTTTTGGGTAACAACAATAGTGAAGTGAGGTTTGTCCTCGCTTTTTATCATTTTTAGAAGCTAGCTTTCTTTTCACCATATGTTATAATAGTTCCATGAATACAAAGATTTTAAAAAGCCTTAGAATTTGATAAGGTTAAAAAGCAATTTACTCATTTCTTGCAGAGTGAGCAAGGGCAAATGGAATTAAAACGATTTATTACCCTATGACCAATCAGGGAAAAATTGAACGTTCTTTTGCTGAAATTGCAGATGTAGCACAGATTTTTTCAGGAGTATGCTTCCCTTTGGCTTTGGGCACAGTCAGGATATTTCGAAAGTTTACGTCGTTTAGAATTAGGGAGCGGATCTCAATACTCAAAGAGCTTTTGGCTGTCAAACGTATTTTGCAGATGTCAGCAGAGCTCAAGGACTTTTTATGATAATTTAGAAAATGTTGATTTGCAAAATTTTTGGATTGCTTTATTTGAAAAAGATTGAAACGTTTCCTGATTTGCAAGGGAGTTTACAGCTCATCAATGATGGTGGCTTTATTGAAGATTTTGCTAGTCCTGAATTAACTAAAATTCGTCATCATATTCACCAAAAATGAACAACAATTCGTCAAATTTCTTCAAGAAATGTTGAAGAAACAAGGTGATTTATTGGCTGAAAACCTCATTGCCAGTCGCAGTGGTCGCAGTGTTCTTCCAGTGAAAAATACTTATCGTCATCGTATTGCAGGTGTTATTCATGATATTTCAGCTTCAGAAATACGGTTTACATTGAACCTCGAGCTGTTGTTAATTTAAATGAAGAGATGACTCAGGCGCGTGCAGACGAGACGCCATGAAATGACTCGCATTTTACATGATTTTATCCGATAGGCTAAGATCACAAACAGATATTATTGGTATAATGCTTGGTTGCTTGGACATATTGATTTTGTTCGTGGGAAATACCTTTATATGAGAGAAAATCAAGCCAGTCTTCCCTAGTTTAACAACGGATCAAACTATCCGTCTTTTTGAGTGTACGTCATCCTCGCTAAGTAATCCAATTGCCAATGATTTACATTTTGAACATGATACAACAGCCATTTTAATTACAGGTCCTAATACGGGCGGTAAAAACCATCATGTTAAAACATTGGGAATAATACAACTGATGGCTCAGTCAGGTCTTCCCTATTTTGGCTGATGAGGGAAGTAAGGTTGCTGTTTTTAAAGACATCTTTGCAAGACATTGGTGATGAACAGTCCATTGAGCAAAGTTTATCCACTTTTTCAAGTCATATGACACATATTGTCGAAATTCTGCAAAAGGCCAATAAAGACAGCTTAGTCCTTTTTGATGAACTTGGTGCTGGTACGGATCCACAAGAAGGGCAGCCTTTACCATGAGTATTCTGGAACATTTACGCTTATCAGATATTAAAACAATGATTACCACCCATTATCCAGAGCTCAAGGCCTATGGTATCGAAACAGAATTTTATTGAAAATGCGAGTATGGAATTTGATATGGTGACGCTCAGCCCCACCTATCATTTTATGCAAGGAGTACCGGGACGATCCAATGCTTTTGAGATTGCACGTCGTTTAGGTTTGTCTGAAATTATTGTTGCAGAAGCGGAAAATTTGACGAATACGGATTCAGATGTTAATAAAATTATCGAACGTTTGGAAAAATCAAACCATTGAAAAGTCGCAGACGTTTGGATAATATTCGTGAAGTGGAGCAGGAAAATCTCAAATTTAATCGAGCCGTCAAAAACTTTATAATGAATTCTCACATGCACAAGACAAAGAGTTGCGTAAGGCCAAACTAAAGGCTCAAGAGATTGTTGACAAGGCTCTTGCAAAGAGTGATTTTATTCTCAAAAATCTTCAAGACAAAGCACAACTTAAGCCCCATGAAATTATTGAAGCTAAAGGCAAGCTCAAGAGTTGGTTCCTGAGATAGAGCTGAAAAATAAGGTTCTTAAAAAGCTAAGAAGAAACGTGCCGCGAAAGTTGGAGATGATATTGTTGTCAGCAGTTATGGGTAAAGAGGAACGCTTACTAAGCGCCTAAAGATGGTCGTTGGGAAGCACAAGTAGGGCTGATCAAAATGACTTTACAAGAGTCAGAGTTTGATTTAGTGAAATCAGACAAAGCCCAAGCATCGTACAGAAAAAGACAAGCTCACCTGTCAAAAAGGACTTCTCAAAAGGCTCCTAGTGCTAGACTTGATTTACGTGGCAAGCGTTATGAAGAAGCGATGCAAGAATTAGATGAATTCATTGATCAGGCACTCTTGAACAATATGGCTCAGGTTGACATCATCCATGGTATCGGAACTGGTGTTATCCGTGATGGCGTAACTAAATATCTTCGCCGTAATAGCAAGTTATGAGTTTGGCTGCTCCTCAAAAATGCAGGTGGTTCGGGCGCTACAATCGTGACTTTCAAATAGCGTAGCAAATATTAGAGCAAATATAATCTTTTAGTGTAGAATAGGCTTATCAAAATGATGAAGGAGAAATAATATATGACAAAAAAGTAGTTACAGATGCAACTTTTTGAAGCTGAAACAGCTAAGGACTTGTACTTGTTGATTTTTGGGCAACATGATGTGGTCCATGTCTTATGCAGGCACTAATTTTGGAACAGCTTTCAGAAGAATTAGATGAAGATGAACTCAAAATTGTTAAAGCTTTGATGGATGAAAATCCTAATACAGCACAAAAATTTTGGCATCATGTCGATTCCAACTTTGCTTTTTAAAAAGGATGGCTAGTTGTCAAACAAGTTGCAGGTGTTCATACGAAAGAGATCAAATTAAGGCTATTGTAGCCGAACTTGCATAGTATAAGCAGGCTTCAATGCCTGTTTTTGATAAAAACTTGACTTAGAGTCCACTCCAAATGTTATAATGAAGCAAAATTTCAAAAGGAGAAAATAAATGAAAACAGCAGTGTTTGTAAAAAGCTGGTCAAATGGCCATTGAAACTATTGAGAAGCTAGAGTGTTATTGAAGTTGATGATGCGATCATCCGTGTCGTCCGTGCTTGTGTCTGTGGTTCTGATCTGTGGTCTTATCGTGGAGATGATGACAAAGTTACGTATCCAGCCAACTCAGGTCACGAAATTATCGGAATCGTTGATGAAGTTGGCTCTGCTATTAATACAGTGAAAAAGGAGACTTTGTTATTGCACCATTCACGCATGGTTGCGGTCATTGTGCAGCTTGTCGTGCTGGTTTTTGAAGGAGGTTGTCGGCGACACGATCGGTCAACAAACTTTTCAAGTGGTTATCAAGCCGAATATGTTCGTTATGCTCATGCTGATTGGTCTTTAGTAAAAATCCGGGTCAACCTAGCGATTATTCAGAAGGTACGATTGCTTCGCTTTTTAGCTGGCGGATGTTATGCCAACAGGCTATCATGCCAGCGCGCGTAGCCAATGTTCAAAAAGGGGATACGGTTGCAGTTGTTGGCGATGGAGCGGTTGGACTCTGTGCTGTTATCGCAGCTAAAATGCGTGGAGCTAAACGTATCATTATCATGAGTCGCCAAGGATCGTCAGGAATTGGCGTTGGAATTTGGCGCTACTGATATTGTAGAAAGAGCGCGCGACAGCTGTGTAGCTAAAGTTCTTGAACTGACAAATGGCGATGGTGTTGATGCCGCTCTTGAATGTGCTCGGAACTCAGCTGTTCTACTGAAACAGCAAGTTAGCTATTGCCCGTCCAGGTGCATCTATCGGTCGCGTGGTGTTCCACATACCAAAGATATTAATCTTTCCGATTACTTCTTCAAAACGCTATTATTAGCAGGTGGACCAGCATCAGTAACGACTTATGACAAATCGGTTCTTCTCAAGGCTGTTCTTGATGGTGAGATTAATCCAGGAAAGGTCTTCACTCAATCTTACAGCTAGATGATATTGATCGGCTCTATAAGGATATGCAGGAGCGCAAGACCATTAAGTCTATGGTTGTCGTTAGCAAAATGATTTGTCTCAATAACATTATCGTTATAACTTGTTTGAGTGTTAAATATTTTTGTATAAGCACAAAAAGCCACTGATTTTTATTTTTCAGTGGCTTTTTGTGCTTATAATAATTGATTGATTTCAGTTTATCCGTTTGTGAGGGTTATAAATGGGCAAATTCTAAGTATTATAGTTTTTTTCAAAGTAGGGTCAACTATTATTTATTTTTGAGATATTCAGCTAACATTTTTCTGAGGTGTGGCAAAAGGATAATTGGCAAAAATCTTCCATAGCGACCCAGCGAACTTCTTTTATTACTTCAGCAGCTCAGCCATTTCCACAAAACCTTCCTTAAGTTGAATAGTCCATTTTTGATGACTGAATGTATGTTTAACTGAGTGAAAGCTAGGTCAGACCAAGTGGGCTTGAGTTTATAATCTTGCTCAAATGTAGCCTTTTGTGACAAGGTTTCTAGAACAACATCATGATTGTCAAATAAAGTCCAGTTGCTGTCCAATAAAGTCTGTTTCCATAATGGGAAAGGACCAGAAGCCACTTAACAGTCGTCCCTGCGTATTTTTTTCCAGTAAAAATTCATCCTTGGCATTTCGTACGACAAAAGGCTTGAATTTGTATGGGTTTAGGTTTTTTCTTAGGCTTCTTGATTGGATATTTGTCATAGGTTCCATGTAAATAGGCTGCATTGAAGGAACGAATAGGACTTTCTGCTAGGTCTAGGATTTTTAGCCGATTCGATGTCTGTTCCTAAATCCATTAGAGCCTGATTGAAGTCTCCGGGATGTTCAGGATCAATCAGAATTTTTCATGATGGCTTGAGAAAATTTTACGATTTTAGCCTCTCCAATATCATAATTCACTTCAAATAGGCGTGCTATAACGCGCATAACATTGCCATCAACGGTCGGTTGGGGCAAATCGAAAGGCTATGCTAGCATAGCTCCTGCTGTGGGACCAATGCCCTTTAATTGAGCGATTGTTTCGTAGGTAGAAGGAAATTTGCCATCAAAATCAGTCATAACTTGCTGGGCAGCCTTTTGCATATGACGAACACGAGAATAATAGCCCTAAACCTTCCCTAAGCCTTCTAGTAACTTCTCTTCAGGAGCGTCAGCTAATTTTTTTCAATGGTAGGAAAAGCAGTCTAAAAATCGCTCATAGTAGGGGATGACAGTTTGTACTTGTGTTTGTTGAAGCATAATTTCAGATACCCATATGCAGTAGGGGTTTTTATAGTAGCATGGTTAAGTCACGTTTTTCTTGATTATACCAAGTTAATAAAAGTCTTTCTAAAGGGAAATAATTTTATCCTGATTCCACATTTCAATGTCGTAGTCACTTAGATTTAACATAAATCTATTGTATCAAATGCTTTTATTTTCCAAAAAGTTGTATTAAAGTTTTTATTCTTGACAAATGTAAGCGGTTATCGATAAAAATAAATTTAGAAAAAGATAAGAAATCTACTAAAGGAGGAATTCTATGGTAAGATTAAATATTGCGCGGTATAAAAACGGAGACTAAAGGTCTCTAGTAATGTCAGTTTTGTTGATTACAAGGAGGTGGCGCTTATGTTAATGATTGATGTAGGTCGCTATAAAAATGGTGACAAAAGAATAGACAGCAGGCAGTAACTTTATAACAATTGAGAATAAAATGGAGAAGCTATTCAATTAAATATAAGCTAAATGAGGAATGTGGAGAACAAGAAACCAGAGACAAATGTATTTTTATTATAGAAAGTATTGATGGTCTTGTCTCAACTCCCTCAAGAAAAACTCATAGAGTAAGGAATGCTTCAACGATATTGAGATAGAGTTATAGTCAAGGTCTAGGTAGATATATTTAGGTCAGAGAGCTCAAAGACCTGATGATTCTTAAGAATAAGAAGAATATTAAAGGAGGTCTACCAATTTTAAAAATAATTCGAAAAGCTATAAAAATAGTGAATAACTCCTTATAAAAATCAAAAAGTGCAAAGGAGAAGTCCAATGACACTTTAATTGTAAAACAAAATAATAAGAGACCCCCAACGATGAGCGTGTGATTGTTGGGGGTCTTAATTGTATTGAAGGTATACAAATTTAGAAAAGCAAATAAGTTTGTTGACCGTTATAATCTTATAACTAATAGTGATGTAAACCAACTATTTGATTTTAAAGTAAAAATGGCATAAATCGCTATTACAGATATTCTAAGAGACTAAGGTCCGAAACAAATACAGCGAACAGCTTTTGCTAGAGGGTTGTTGTACTGATTCTCGCTAAAGTTGAAAAGCTAGCTGATGCGATAAGCATCACTATTATTGAAAGATAAAAGTTTTTCATTACATAGCATACTCTTGCGCCCAGCCTCTAAAAACCCTTTCAAATCCGCCTATTACAGCGTCAGTCATGGCTCCTGCCATCGTGACCTCGCCAGCTCTAAAACCTAAAGATCCAATATCTGCACCAGCACATCTGTAAGAGAAAGCTCACTAGTCGTATATGCGGCTCTGTGCACTAAACTTAAACCTAGTCCAGAACCATTTACTTGTGCAAGATAATCTGCTCCCTAATGTTTCAAATTCTTCAAATACTAGTGAATTCATAAAACTTTCTTTATATTAAAAATAACATTTTTAGCACTTAAACTTTTCTTAATCAACTTCAAACAAAAAGTAATTTAATTGATAGGAAGAACATAAATTTCTGATCATTTTTATTAATTGAATAGTTAAAAACCTACATTGATTGAAAGTCAATATATGCATACAATGCTTTTCTTTTTAGCTATTCTAAGAATTTCTCAAGATTTGAGGATGGTTTTAGCTGTTATTAAAATAAAAGGTCATTGACAGGTTTTATAGTAGTGATAAAATAGGACAAATTTTAGAAAGGACTAATAAAAATGAATCAGAAATCTAAAAATCGTTGACTCCACTTGTACTTGGTATTTTTTTCTTCCTTTACTATTTTTCCAGCGATTGTTGGTTTAATTCTCGGTATCGCTGGACTTATATTACTATCAACAAAAATAAAGAAGAGAATTTAATTATAGGATTGAAATTATTTTGAACAGTCTTGGTATTATTATCGCAGCTATTAATATGATTATTGAGGTTTATTCAAGGTTTCAACAATGGAAATGTGATAAATAAAAGAATTCTAAATTCTGAACATTAATTTGTAGATATACATTTTTCTTGCATTATGGCCATAATCCTGTATAATAATATTTTGTGAGTGTCCCTCACTTACCCCTTTGCTAGGACTTGGGGTCATTAGACCAAAAGGAGGAAAATTCAATGGCTAAATACGAAATTCTTTTATATCATTCGTCCAAACATTGAAGAAGAAGGAAAAACGCTTTGGTAGCACGTTTTGATGCTGTTTTGACTGACAATGGTGCAACTATTGTTGAATCAAAAGATTGGGAAAAACGTCGTCAGCATATGAAATCCAAGATTTCCGTGAAGGACTTTACCATGTCATTAATGTTGAAACTGAGATGCCCATGCTCTAACGAGTTTGACCGTCTATCAAAAATCAATAATGACATTCTTCGTCACTATGATCGTCAAACTTGACGCTAAGAAGGTTGTGGTAGTTTATGATTAATAATGTAGTACTAGTTGGTCGCATGACTCGTGATGCTGAGCTCCGTTACACCCCAGTAATCAAGCTGTGGCAACTTTTACGCTTGCGGTTAACCGTAATTTTAAAAATCAAAAATGGTGAACGTGAAGCTGATTTCATTAATATCGTGATTTGGCGTCAGCAAGCTGAAAATTTAGCTAACTGGGCCAAAAAGGACTCTTTTGAGGCATTACTGGTCGAATCCAGACCCGCAATTATGAAAACCAACAAGGTCAGCGTGTTTACGTCACAGAAGTTGTTGCGGATAATTTCCCAAATTTTGGAAAGTCCGTCTACACGTGAAGGTCAATCAAACAGTTATAATGCTGGTGGTAACAATAACTTTGGCGGAAATAATTTTTCTTCCCAAGGTTCTTCACAATCTCAAACGCCAAACTTTGCTAGAGATGAAAGTCCATTTGGTGATTCAAATCCTATGGATATTTCAGACGATGATCTTCCGTTTTAAGAAAAATATAAAGAAGGAGAAAAACAACATGGCTCAACAACGTCGTGGCGGATTCAAACGCCGTAAAAAGTTGATTATATCGCAGCAAATAAAATTGAATATGTTGATTACAAAGATACTGAATTGCTTAGTCGTTTTGTTTCAGAACGTGGAAAGATTCTTCCACGCCTGTGACAGGGACTTCGGCTAAGAATCAACGTAAAGGTAACAACAGCTATCAAACGTGCTCGTAATGGCACTTATGCCTTTTGTAAATGAAGATTAATAAAAAGACCCTAATTGTACTGGACCCCAAAAAGTTGGACAAGAAATTATTGAAAGGATTTAGTCCTGTATTGCACAGGGCTGAGTCGCTTTAGTTTGTCTTCTAAAAACTTGAAAAGGACAAGGGTAACAAGACTGTCTTTCAGTCTGATTCAAAATGTCAAAGAGTTTGGGACAAAAGTCTCAAACTCCTTCAATCTAGTGCAACATCAAATGTTTGACGCGTGGTTTATTTACAAAATGTAAGTTATAGTACAAAGACTGTAAGATTAGGGCTGTCATTTTTCAACCTACTAATAGTGAAAAGGAGGGCAGACTCAATGAACAGTTCCAATTCAAATTATTTCTAGCTACTTTTATGATGCTAGACCATATTGATTTTTGGTTTCAGAAGAGATGGGATTTGGCTCCATATCTTGACACGTTTTTAGTGGCAGTTGGTTTCGCTTATTTAGCTGTTGAAGGATTCTTTTTATACGAAGGATATCACAAAGTATCTCATGCGCTTGTATATGCGGCAGGATTGATGTTTTTGGGAAATAATCTTATCAATTTTATGCTGCATAAACCTCAAGTAGCTGCTTATCATAATATCTTCTTGACCTTAGCCTTGGGAGTTACCATGCTTTGGCTTTATCAAAAATAGAACACAAGGTGACAAAAGATTATTGTGACGGTTTCAGTTCTGTTGTTAGGATTTATCTTTACTGAAAGGAGGAGATGTTGTTTTACCGTTTATGCTGATTACTTACTGAACTTTTTCCAATTCATTGCGTCGCAATTTATATGTAGCTTTATATCGGTACTACTATTCTTTACAATTGTAGGTATTCCAATGCCTTCTTCCTCTCAAGAGAGTTTGACAAATTTAATACTTTTGAATCCTGACTTTTTGTTTCGTTACGATTATTCCTTTATTGTTCCTTTTATAATGGTCAGCAGGGTCTTAAAAACAAATTTAGCTAATATTTCTTCTATGTTTTTATCCCGCTCACCTTTGGATTTTAGCTATCATGCATTATTTACTAATAAAGGTGTAAGATATCATTAATATTGAATGTTTAGAGATCCCATAGCCACTGTTCCAGTCAATGTAACGTTAATAAAAATCACCATTTGTGCTAGGAAAACCTGAAAATGAAATGGAAGCAAAGGAGAGTGAGTTTTTATTGATGATTTTCAGTTGTTTGAAATACGCAGATTGGTTTCACCAAAGCTAATATCTATATGAATTTCAGGGAGAATCTGTCACAAATTGAGCTTGAGAGAGATCAACAGATTGTTCTCAAAACTTAGTATCAATAATAATTTTATTTAATTCTTGAGAAGTCACATAACTGGTATTTTTCAGAAAAAAAGTGTTTTTTAAAAAGACATCTGTTTCGTTATCAATGTAGTTAGCATTTTGTTTCATATTAAAATAATGATTTCTTTATAAGAATAAGAATAGTGTGGTTTGAGGAAACTATTTAAAAATAACGCCGATAATGATTATACCCGTAAAAAGCGGTCCGGTAGAATAGTCAAAATGAAAGATATCTTTCAAGTAGATACTAAGAAAACCTAAGGCTAGAAAGAAAAAGAAGATACTCCTGTTACTCAAAGCTATTAACATAAAGAACAAGGCCGACATCAACATGTTGCTAAAAGAAAATATGATCGGGATAAAAAGCAATAGTAATAAGGTAAAGTGCGAGAAGCCCAAGCAGACCGTACCAAAAATAATCATAGTAAACTCCTTTTTCATAAGTAATTCTTTGTAGTATTTACGAGATACCCAAGTTGTTTTTGGATGAATGTCTAAAACTAATTTTTGGGGTAGAGGAGAAAGACTTATTGATGGCAGAAATTTCAAGGCTATTGGCAATCTGACTCTTGCCAATTTGCTGAAAAATAATCAGGTAAAATTTCTTTGAAATCGCGCAGAAGCAAATGGCTTTTTGTAAACTTTATCATTAGTATGAACATAAGTTTTTCCGATTGCTGATTTCAATAAAGAGAAATATCTCTAATATTTAAAAGAAAATTTCCCTTTCTAAAAAGACCTCTACTGACTGATGTTTAGATTTAAGTGAATCTCCATAACACCAGGGCGCCACTTTGTCATCAAAAATGTATCTTGTCTCCATGTATTAACTATAGCATAAAACAGGTTAAAAATGACCACTTTTCTATTAAGTGGTCATTTTTAATCTCAAGAGTAACCATTAGTAATACATGTTTATTTTCTTTGTTGAGGAGCCAAAGCATTTTCAATATTATATTTTTCTTAAGCAGATAACGAATACCCAAAAGCGAGGGCACAAATAACAAGCAAGACGAAGCCTGGAACTTTGGGATTGAGAAAAGCTGGTAGAAGCCTGTTGCTATAAAAGAAACATCCAAAAATCATGAAGAATGCTAAGATCCCAAAATGATTTGATAAAAACTCAGGACGTTCACTTTTAGGCATTCCTGAGTAGCGATAGAAAAAGTGATAAGTTAAAAACATGATAGCACCGCCACCAAAGCCAAGAAAGGTAAGTGTCACAATCCCGTGGTAGGTGCTTGTTTGCTAAAAAAATTTAAAAATCCTGTTATTAAGGTCACAACAGCAAGGAAGAAGAGGGAAGTATCTAGCCACATAAGCCAGGGATTTGTATTTTTAGGAGCAGAAGCTGTTGACTTGTTTTGTTCTTGTTTCAATAAATTAGCTGCCCAAGCAGTTGGTACACCCAAAAAGAACGTGCGGGATTCCTTGCTTTTTGTTTTCGATAATTTCAGGTAAAGTCTTATGAGAATAGTTTGAATATCTTCATCGGATTTACCTGATTGGAGTAATTGATGTGTTACAATATTGATGAATTCTTGATTTTTAGTAAGATTTTGTACATCCATGAGTGTTTTTCTCCTGTTTGTGAAATAGTGTGATAAAAATAATTTAATGAATATACTTTATACTGGGTATTTTTGAGTAAGCGGATGAGACTTACCACCTAATAGCGGATGCTGTAGAATGTCGGATACTTAAGCATCCGACAATATAAAGGAAAGTTACGAAGCACAAGGGAGAATCGATACTATTCTCTTCCTTGCGCAAGTAAGTGAGTTAGAGCATACCGCCTAATAGCGGATGCCGTAGAATAGCGAGATGCTTAAGTATCCGACATTCTAACCCAGTTAAAAACCATTTTTGCGAATGAAATAAATAACGACAATAGCACTCATTGCTGCTGCAATTAAGACGATATACCAGAAAGCATGATTCTAATCCATTTAGTGGTAACCAGTTATTTTGAAAAATTCATACCATAAGCAGAGAAAATGACAGTTGGTATATCTAAAGCCATTGTCATCAGAGCTAAAGTTTTCATTATAGTATTTTTGGTTGTTAGAAATAATTGAAGCAGAAGTTTCAGTCATAACATTAAGGACATTTTTCATAGATACCTGCCATCTCAATGGCCTGTTGTGTCTCAATTAAAGTATCTTCCAGCAAATCTTCATCTTCCACATATTTTTGAGACTGGATGTATTGCTGGAGAGCTTTTTAACGATTCGTTCATTAAGTTTTAGAGAGGCTCTGAGGGTAGACAATTGATTTTTCTAATTCCATCACGTCAATTAACTGTTCATTGCGTGTTGCTTTTTCCAGCTGAGCTTCAATTTTATCACTTTGACGATCAATAAGAACGTGGGAGCAGTTAGGTAAAGTCCGGCATTGCGATAGAGGAGCTGGAAAACAGAACGTGTCTTCATGAAAGTATAAAAATTACAGGATACGATGGCTCCAGGAAATTGTCAAAGAGAGTCAAAGATTCTAAACAAGTCGTAATAACAGCTGTTTCTGTGACAATAATACCAGAGGAGTGTAATAAAGTAACTTCTGCTGTTGCGTTCTTCTGGTGGGAACGTCAACAATAATGAGAGTATAATCATCCTCAACAGAAACACGTGAGGTTTCTTCAACATCAAGCGGTGCTCTTAAGTCTGTGATATCAATATTGAACCTTTCAGCAATCTGCAAAGACTCTTCCTGGGAGGGATTGACCAAATTAATCCAAGCACCTGGCTCAGAATGTTTCGATTTCTTTAAATTCGGTTGCTGTTGAAAGAAACATTTGCTTCCATGACAAGCCCTCCTTTTCATTAATTGATACATACTGTTCTATTATACTACATTCTCAGTTTTTGGGACAGGTAATAGTAGAAAATTTGTTATAATAGAATGTAAATTGATTTTATGGACTTAATAAGTGCGAGAAAAGTTTAGATGATGTTCTAAATGCTCGAAATTTAGAGACATATCGACTTACATTGATTTACAAAAGAGGATTGCTTTAAGGAGTAAATGTCTCAGGTATGCAAAGCATACAGCATTACTGCTTTTCTAAAATTCAGTCGCTTTTTGAGAAACCTTGTATTCTTTTTGAGAGGATAGAACACTGAGTTTAACACTGTGTGAAAAAGGTAGGTTTCCTTGAGTTTTACCAACTCATCATTAATCTTTTTCCTTTGTACTTTATTTTATGCCCTTTGTATTATAGAAAGGATTTGGAATCAGGACTAATTTTCATGAGAAAGATAAACTTTAGTGTGTAATCATACGGCATCAGTTTCTTATTTTTGACGAAAATTTTCAGCAAGCCGAATCGTCCCTTTATATCATTAGAAAGGAATTGAACCTGTCTATACTCTTGTGGAAAAAGATAAAGTTTCTTGAAACGTATTGTTTCGTCACCACTTCCTATTTTTCCTTTGGAGTGTTTAACGGTTTGGTATCTTAATTATGCAAGATAAATTAATTATTCGTGGAGCGCGTGCTCATAACTTAAAAATATAGATGTGGAAATTCCGCGTGATAAGTTGATTGTCATGACGGGCTTATCGGGTTCAGGAAAGTCCAGTCTGGCTTTTGATACCATTTACGCCGAAGAGCAACGCCGTTATGTTGAGAGTTTATCGGCTTATGCTAGACAGTTTTAGGAAATATGGATAAGCCTGATGTTGATTCGATTGATGGTCTTAGCCCTGCTATTTCCATTGACCAAAAGACAACAGTAAAAATCCACGTTCTACTGTTGGTACAGTTACAGAGATTAATGATTATCTCCGATTATTATATGCACGCGTTGGTATTCCTTATTGTAAAAATGGTCATGGTGCTATCACGGCTTCTTCAGTAGAGCAAATTGTTGATCAAGTTTTGATCTTGCCTGAGCGGACACGAATGCAGATTTTGGCACCTGTTGTTCAGCGGAAAAAGGTCAACATAAGGCAGTATTTGATCGCATTCAAAAAGATGGCTATGTTCGTGTGCGTATAGATGGCGACATTATGGATGTAGCAGAAGTTCCTGAACTTTCAAAAAATAAAATGCACAACATTGAAGTGGTTGTTGATCGTCTCGTGCAAAAGGATGGTATTAGAGGACGTTTGTTTGATTCCATTGAAGCAGCTTTGCATTTGGGAGATGGTTATGTCATCATTGATACTATGGATGATCATGAATTGATTTTCTCAGAACACTATTCTTGTCCTGTTTGTGGTTTTACTGTTCCAGAATTGGAACCGCGTCTCTTTTCTTTTTAATGCACCCTTTGGTTCTTGTCCTACCTGTGATGGTTTAGGGATTAAATTAGAAGTCGATTTGGACTTGGTTATTCCAGATGAGAATAAGACTTTTGAGAGAGGGAGCGCTGGCTCCTTGGGAATCCTATTTCTTCAAACTATTATCCGCAGCTATTAGAGCAGGCTATGAATGCTTTTTGGTGTAGATATGGATAAACCTTGGAAAGATTTATCAGATGAGGATAAAAACTCGTCTTACATGGTTCAGGTGATACAGCATTTCATTTTTCATTATCAAAATGATTTTATGGTGTCAGGGATATTGATATTCCTTTTGAAGGCATTATAGCAATATTAGCCGCACTTATCATGAAACTAATAGTGATTTCACACGTAATGTCATGCGCAGCTATGAATGAGCTGCCTTGAGCAACCTGTCATGGTTATCGACTCAATGATCAAGCTCTTAGTGTACGGGTTGGCGGGAGAAGGCCTAAATATTGGTCAGGTATCTGAGCTATCCATTGCGGATCACTTGAGTTTGCTGACTCATTTGGAACTGTCAGAAAATGAAAAACCATTGCAACACCCATTGTCAAGGAAATTAAGGATCGTCTGACTTTTCCTTAATAATGTGGGTCTTAATTATTGACTTTATCACGCTCAGCAGGAACGCTATCAGGAGGTGAAAGCCAACGCATTCGTCTAGCAACTCAGATTGGTTCTAATTTAAGCGGTGTACTTTATATTTTGGATGAACCTTCCATTGGTTTACATCAAAGAGATAACGACCGCCTTATTTCCAGTCTTAAGAAAATGCGAGATTTGGGGAATACTGATTGTTGTCGAACATGATGAAGATACCATGATGGCAGCTGATTGGCTGGTTGATGTTGGACCGGGAGCAGGTGCTTTAGGTGGTGAAATTGTTGCCTCAGGCACCCCTAAAAGCAAGTTGCTAAAAATAAAAAGTCTATTACTGGACAGTATTTATCTGGTAAGAGAAAATTCCTGTACCTTTGGATCGTCGTAAAGGGGTGGCTTCATTGAAATCAAAGAGCAGCAGAAAACAATCTGCAAAACATTAATGTCAAATTTCCTCTTGGAAAATTGTATCGTTACAGGTGTTTCGGGTTCTGGTAAATCAACACTGGTTAATAGTATTTTAAAAAAAGTCATTGCTCAAAAACTCAATCGTAATTCTGAAAAGCCAGGCAAATACAAGTCTATTTCAGGAATTGAACATATTGATCGTTTACATTGACATTGATCAAAGCCCGATTGGCCGTACACCAAGATCCAATCCTGCCACCTATACAGGTGTCTTTGATGATATTCGTGACCTTTTTGCTCAAACCAATGAAGCTAAAATTCGCGGTTATAAGAAGGGACGTTTTTCTTTCAATGTTAAAGGCGGACGCTGCGAAGCCCTGCTCAGGTGATGGCATTATCAAAGAATTGAAATGCACTTTTTGCCAGATGTTTATGTGCCTTGTAAGTCTGTCATGGAACGCGTTATAATAGTGAGACTTTGAAGTTCATTACAAGGACAAAAATATTGAAATTCTCAATATGACAATCAATGACGCAGCAGAATTTTTTGCACCGATTCTAAAATTGCTCGCAAGATTCGAGACCATTAGGATGTTGGTCTTGGCTATGTGACTCTTGGACAGCCAGCGACCACTTTATCAGGTGGGAAGCGCAGCGCATGAAGTTGGCTTCGAACTGCACAAACGCTCAACGGGAAAGAGTTTTTATATTCTTGATGAGCCTACAACTGGTCTCCATACAGATGATATTACTAGACTTCTAAAGTCTTAGAGCGCTTTGTTGATGATGCAATACTGTGCTTGTCATTGAGTGCATATTTGGACGTCATTAAAACAGCTGACCATATTATTGACTTGGGGACCGGAAGATGGTGTTGGTGGTGGTCAAGTCATAGCAACTGGAACACCAGAACAAGTAGCTGAGATGACGGAAAGCTATACAGGACAGTATTTGAAAGGAAGACTAAATGAAAGATAGATTGATAACATTTGAGGAAAAGTTATCTCAATCGCCAGCTGAAAGCTATATTGGTAACGTCATGTTTATTATCTAACAGGCTTTTTGGGGAAACAGCAGGAACAGTTTTCATCAGTAAAAATCGCCGTCTTTTTCCTAACCGATGCTCGCTATAGTTTGCTTTGCTCGGCAAAACCATCACAGACTTGATATTATCGAAACACGTTCAGCACTTGCAGAAATCAGCAAAATAATCAAAGCCGATAAGCTTTCAGTAATTGGCTTTGAGAGTGCTATTACTTATTCTTATTATCAAGAATTGGCAGCGACTTTTGCGGATTATCGTTTTACTTGCTCTGACGAATTTTTATAGAAGAGTTACGCATGATTAGGATACCGATGAAATTGAGCTATTCGTCGCGCTGTCAAATTTCTGATCGTGCTTTTGCAGATGTCTTAGATTTTTATCAAACCGGGGCAAACGTCTGAGTTGGATGTGGCTAATTTTTAGATTTTCGTATGCGAAAATATGGTGCCAAAGCCCTATCCTTGAAACTATTGTTGCATCAGGTTACCGTTCTGCATATTCCTCATGGAGTGGCCGGTGATAAAAGTGGATTCAGTTGGGCGAAATGTTGACCATGGACTTTGGCTGTTATTATAACCACTATGTCAGTGATATGACACGTACCATCCATATTGAGTGTCTGACTGATGAGGAACGCACTATTTATAGATATTGTCTGAATTCTAATCGTACTTTAATTGATATACTTTAGGCCCAAAATGACATCGTCGATTATGATGCAGCTGCGCGATGTGATTGCAGCAGCAGGTTATGGACAGGCTTTTACGCATGGCATCGGTCATGGTATTGGTCTGGATATTCACGAAATACCTTATTTTTGGTAACGTTGAAGGCAGAATTGAATCTGGTATGGTTATCACAGATGAGCCTGGTATTTATTTAGATGGCAAGTATGGCGTTCGCATTGAAGATGATCTCCTTGTAACTGAGGATGTGGCTGGAGTGCTGACCCTAGCTCCTAAAGGAGTTAATTATTTTAAAAGTAGATAGAAAAATAATGTAATAAACCCTTGCTTTTACCATGGTCGGTAAAGTCGTGATTGCAGTGTCTTAACTAATTTTCTTCTATTTCAATAAGTCGTAAATTGGTGAAAATCTTTAAATATTTGAAACAATGGATCAAAATGATAATGAGAAAAGGAATAAATATGATGAATAGACTTTCTTGGCAAGATTATTTTATGGCAAATGCGAGTTGATTTTCCAACGTTCCACTCGCAATCGTGCTATCGTCGGTGCTGTATTGTTAAAAATAATCGAATTATTGCAACGGGTTACAATGGTGGTGTGGCTGATACAGACAATTGTGATGATGTTGGACATGAAATGGAAGATGGGCACTGTATCCATACAGTTCACGCCGAAATGAGATGCTTGATTCAATGTGCTAAGGAAGGATTTCTGCCAATAATACGGAAATCTATGTCACGCATTTTCCTTGCATTAATTGCACTAAGGCTCTCTTACAGGCAGGCGTCAAAAAAATTACCTATAATACAGCTTATCGTATTCATCCCTTTGCTATTGAACTCATGACGCAAAAAGAAGTGGAATACGTACAACATGATGTAAAATGAGAGTGAAATTAGTGAAAAGTAATTAAAAAGGCTCTTAGAGTTATATAAACTGAACTGCACCCCAAAAGTTAGACGAAAAATCTAACTTTTGGGGTGTTTTAATAGGAAATTGACTTATGAAGATAAAGTTCTCATCTATGAACTGAAAAACCAAGGGTATAGCTTAGAGCCACAAACAAATTTGGGATAAAAATTTCTAATCTTAGCTACATGATTAAAATTGATTGATCATTACGGAATAGAATCGTCAGGAAAAGAACATGTACTATTCTCTGAACTAAAACAAGAAATCATTGATAAAGTTCTTCTTGAAGGTCGTTCACAAATAAGGTGTCTCTAGATTATGCTCTTCCAAGTCATGGAATGTTGCCTAATTGGATAGCACAATACAAGAAAAATAGGTATACTATTGTTGAGAAAAACAAGAGAGACCACTAAAATGGGACGTAAGCAAAGAAGAAATCGGAAGAAATGACAGAGCTAGAGCAACTTCAGAAAGAATTAGAATATCTGAGCAGAGAATGCTGTTCTAAAAAGTTGAGAGAACTCCGATTGAGGGAAGAAAAAGAGCAAGAAGAAAAAACGGAAATTGTCCGAGGATTGGTAACGGAGTTTCTTTAGACATTCTTCTAAAGATTATTAAAGCTCGCTCGTTCAACCTATTATTACCACTTACAGCAGCTAGATAAAAGCAATAAAGATCATGCTATAAAGCTGAAATTCAAGCTATTTTTTACTGAGCACAAAAGGAAATTATGGTTATCGTCGAGATGACTCTTGAATTGAGAAATCGTAGCTTTTGGTAAATCATAAAAAGGTTCAACGTCTGATGAAAGTTCTTGGTTTGAGGCTCGTATTCGTCGCAAACAGGTATTCTTCCTACCATGAGAGGTGGGCAAGAAAGCAGACAACCTTATTCAACGCCAATTTGAAGCATCAAAACCAATGGAAAAGTGCTACTAGATGTGACAGAATTTGCCATTCCAGCAAGCGGTCAAAAGCTCTATTTGTCACCAGTTTTTAGATGGTTTCAACAGTAAAAATTATGTGTATAACCTTTCTACGTCACCGAATCTTGATACAAGTGAAAGCTATGCTAGAACAGGCTTTCAGAGAAACATTACACAAATACTATTCTTCATAGTGACCAAGGCTGGCAATACCAGCATGATTTTTATCATCAATTTTAGAGAACAAGGGATTCAGCCGTCCATGTCACGTAAAGGAAACAGCCCAGATAATGGCATGATGGAATCTTTCTTTGGCATTTTGAAATCCGAAATGTTTTACGGTTATGAGGAAGACATTTAAGTCACTTAAGCAATTGGAACAAGCTATTGTAGACTATATTGATTATTACAACAACAAACGTATTATAGGAAAACTAAAAGGACTTAGTCCTGTACAGTACAGAACGAAATCCTTTACTTAAATTTTTGTCTAACTTTTTGGGGTCAGTACAAACGACACTCTAAGAGCTTTTTCCTATTTTTATGGTTTTTGGATTTCTTCCATATACCCCTGCTGTAATGATGCCAGCAGGAAGAGCTACAATGCAACACTCAATGAGAGATGAAAACATAGTAATGATTTTACCGATAGTTGAGACAGCAAAGATATCTCCATATCCCTACCGTGGTTAGAAGTATAGTTGCTCAGTACATGGCGTCAAAAAACTGGGAAATGTATTGTCTCTACATTAAAAATGATTAAAGCCGATAGAAAATATATCCTAAAGAAAAATACCAACATAACTAGAGAATCTTTTTGTTTTTAAAACATTAAGAATAATAGTAATATTTTTGGAATGGCGAATGATTTTAAAAGTCGCACGTCATCCGTATAAACAGTATAATCTTTCAATAATTTGAGACTGTTGTTCCATAGTAAAAACTGAAGGAGATAAGCAGAGTAAATCAATAATAGCAAGTGGCGTAAAAGGATAATACAAAATGACAGTTTTCCCTTGTTTAGAATGAAAATCTAGCAGTACAAAATCTTAAAAAGATAATCAATAAGAAAGCAAGGATGTAATGTTATCAATATTGTATTTCCATTCGCTGTCAGTTTTAACAGTAAGTGGCAGTAAACTAAAAGCTGATTGTCAAAAATCATAAAAGCGTTGTAACACTTTTCCAACAGTACTATCGTTGTCTTTTGAATCAATTATCTCATAGATCGTTTGTCTCATAATATATCGAACTTTCCTTTTCACTCCATTATATCATATTTAGCTTTTTCACCGTTTTAATCTAAGAAAAATTTGAGAATACGAGGACATTATGATAAAATGAGATGATAATATTTTATAAAGAGGTAGTAAAAATGATTGAAGCAAGTAAGCTTTAAAGGCTGGTATGACTTTTGAAACAACAGACGGAAAAATTAATCAGAGTTCTTGAAGTCAGCCACCATAAACCAGGTAAAGGCAATACAGTTATGCGTATGAAATTGCTGTGATGTTCTGCACAGGTTCAACTTTGATACAACTTATCGTCCGGAAGAAAAATTTGAACAAGCTATTATCAGAAACACGTCCTGCTCCAATACCTTTATCAAATGGATGACACTGCTTATTTTATGGACACCGAAAAACTATGAGCAGTATGAAATTCCAATCGTTAACATTGAGAAATGAATTAAAACTTATCCTTGAGAATTCAGAAGTTAAAATTCAATTCTATGGTTCAGAGGTTATCGGCGTTACCATACCAACAACTGTTGAATTGGTTAGTTACTGATACGCAGCCATCTATCAAAGGGGCTACTGTACAGGTTCAAAGTAACCAGCGACACTTGAAACAGGTCTTGTTGTCAATGTACCTGACTTTGTGTGAAGTTGGTCAGAAATTAGTTATTAATACCGCTGAGGGAACCTACGTTTCCCGTGCCTAAGAAAAACAGCTTTTGGATGAATTTATTAGAAAGGACAAGTTTGATGGAAAATGAAATGATTGGCGAAATTGTTATTTCCCCACGTGTACTTGAAGTGATTACAGGTGTTGCGACAACGAAAGTTGAAGGTGTTCATTCGCTTCACATAAAACAGTGACGGATAGTCTCTAGTAAAGTTGCTCACGGTCGAGGTGTTTATCTCAAAACAGAAGAAGACGGAACAGTCAGTGCAGATATCTATGTCCACCACAATATGCGGATCACATGCGTGCTGTTTCCATGGAAATTCAACGGGCAGTCAAAAACAGCTGCTTTATGATATGGCTGAAGTGAATCTTTCTGAGTTAATATTCATGTGGTTGGCATTGACGGAAAGAAAGACACCAAACCTGATGGAAGAAACCTATTTGATGAGGATTTTCTTGATGACTAATGTATGTGGACTCTAGGCGCGACTTCATGAACGTGCTTTTCAAGCACTTTTTTTCTTTGAGATTTGGTAGCGATAATTTAACAGCAGCAGATTTGCTTATACTTATGATAAAATGAAGAGGAAGAGGCTGAACTTCTCTTCTTACTGACTTTAACAACGGTGTATCTGATTGTAGAAGGGAAATAGATAAGAATATTTCTATTCATCTAAAATCTGGCTGGACGCTTTCTCGATTGACTTTGATTGATAAGAGCCTGTTGCGTTTAGGTTTATACGAAATTAAATATCATAAGGAAACACCAGAACGTGTTGCTCTTAATGAAATTATTGAAATTGCAAAAAGTATCAGATGAGAAATCCAGTAAGTTTATTAATGGCGTTTTAAGTCGTTTGTGCTTGAAAGAAAATAATAGGGTCTGATGAAAAGAAGAGGTAGATTTTAGGCTTAAATTCACCTCTTCTTTGAATTAAAACTAAGAATTGATGTTCATTCTTTTTGCGCAAAGTTGATTAAATATTGACATTGAACTGATGCTCATTAATTAGGTAAGGACTTTTAATCAACCCACAAAAGACAAAACCTAAATAACCTTTTGATTCTAAACACTTTCTCCTGATAAAAAGACCAACGGGGAGAATATAATCTTTAGGAATATCTTGGTGATCATTTTCTTTAGCAATACGTCTACCAAAAAGATGTGCGATATTCTTTAATAGGTTGCCTAATAGTTGTTAGATGATGATAGTAGTTCTCAAACTAAAGTGTGTTCATCATACCCAATAATTTTAAGTTCATAGGGAATGGTAATGTTTAACTGGTTAGCAATTTTCATTGTTAAAATAGCTGTCATATCATCGGACAAAAAGATACCATCAGGTTTTTCATTTTTGAGAATTACTTTTATTTCCATTTCTTTACGAATGATGGACAGCTCTCCAGATAGATGAAAAATAGGTGCTTGAGCAAAGACGGACTTACAGTTTAATTGTCGCAGTCCTGTCGGAGAATTAGAATTATCTTTTCCAGCGATCATAATGGGATGTTGGCAGCCGTGTTTTTAAAGTTTTGCAGCCATTCGTCCGCCTTCAAAATTGTCAGAAGAGACGATGGGAATATTGGAGTACTAGGTTACGATCAAAGGCAATAATAGGAGCAGAAACTTTCTCATAGTCACATCAATGCCGAGGTTGTGACTACTGGAAATAATGCCATCAACCTGATTAGCTTCTAACATTTCGAGATAATCTCGTTCTTTATCGGGATTATTCTGACTGTTACAAATAATGGCTTTGTAGCCATGTTTAAACAACTCTATTTCTAAATATTCAATAAGTTCAGAATAGAAGATGTGACTGATATCAGGAAAATAAGTCCAATTAGCTTGCAGATTTCCCTGAAGGCATAGGGAGCGAGATTATTGAGCTTGTATCCTAGAGTCTTCATGGCAGCCTGTACTTTTAGTAATTGTTTTTCGAGAGATAGCCTTTTTCGATTAATCACGCGTGAAACAGTTGTTGGACTTACGCCAAGGAGTTTTGCGACATCTGTTAATTTTGCAAACCATGAGTTAATATTTCAATTCGTAGTACTACCGCTGAGCTTTCCAGATTTAATCACAATACCAGTTTGTTTGTCATTTGAAAACACGTCCAGTAAAAACTTTTTCTCCCTTATTAATAAAAATTTCGAAAAAATAGATTTGTACAACAAAAATATTGGACAACAGTCTCTTTTTGCTTGGATAGAGCAAGAACGTTGGTTTCCAAATTCTAAAAGCATATTGCTCCCTGCTTTAGAGCGATCGATCAGAATGGTTCCCATCTTAGTATCAACTGTAATAGCTAGACCATTGCCTTTATTATCAGCAAAAAGGAGCAATTCATTAACTGATGAAGAGTCAAAAGTTAACTCTAATTCATAAGTATTATTGGTTTCTGGCTAGGTGACTGCTTCTTTTCAGAACGTAATGAACGAACAGCTTCAACGGGATATTGATAGAGTTTACCGTGTTTAAGGCTTAGCTCTTTGACGAGGCTCAAAGCTCCTTGATAGTCGTATGAATCACTTGGATAATCAATATCTGGCAACCCAATCCATGAGACAGCATAAACACGGCCATCGGGAGCATTGAAAGCTTGGGTAGCATAACATTCAAATCCGAAGTCAAGATTTTGAATTTCCGATGCATCAAGTAGGGCAGGCTTTTCTGTATCAAACGATTGACATACTTTGTAAGTATTAGGATAAATATTATGATAATCTAATTCAGATTTACTGAGTCCCTGAGGACTATAAATCAGGACACAGGCTGTTCGTTTATAAAACAAGATTTTGGGCACTCAATCATATACTCAGATTTACTCGCCAAAGTCTAGATTACCAACTTCTTGCCAATTCTTAATATCATTATCAACAGCTTTATAGAGTTTGATAAATCCTTTTTATCTAGACTTTGTGCTCCAACAATAGCATAAAATTGTCCTTTATAATTAAAAATTTGGGAGATCATGAGAGTGTTCAGTAACATCATTTGGCTGTTTAATAAGGACATCAGTAAATTTTTGATATTACCTTTTTATCCATAAAAGCGCCGATTTGAAGTGGATGACGAACCCAATTTTTCATCTCGGACATTTCCTGCATAAAAGAGAAAAGCTGATCACCGATTTCATAGGCACTGCCCGAGTATGCACCATGGCTGTCATGGGAAGTATCGGATAAAGGACTGCACCTGTTTCTTTGAAATGGACTAAGTCTTCACTTTCAGTATGGATCCAAGATTTTTAAAGCCGTGAGCTGCTCCAAATGCCTAATTTTGATAAAAGGTTAAATTTTCCATTAAAATAGGAAAAACCGTTTGGATCACTATGAGTCCTGTTTGTAGGTTCTATATGATACGTTGTATGCCAAGGAGACAAAGCTACATTGGTTTTAATACTTTTATTTCTTCTTCAGTCCAATCTTGATAACGGCGATATCTGATATTTTTGAGGCAAATTCATCGTTTATCTACTCCCATAATAGTTTATCTACATACTAATATAGTAAACGTTTTCTTTCTAAAATCAATCTTTGTTGCAAAAAGAATTTTATGTAAAACGATTGACATATTGGAAAATGATAAAATGAATAACGTGGAAAGTACGCTTTCAAAACAAAATAATTATTAAGGAGTTTTTGCAAATGGATTATGGCAAAGTGGCTGGTGAAGTCATCACAGCTGTTGGTAAAGATAATCTTGTAGCTGCTGCTCACTGTGCGACACGTCTTCGTCTTGTTTTAAAAAGATGACAGTAAAGTAGATCAAAAAGCGTTGGATAAAAATGCTGATGTCAAGGGAACTTTTTAAAAACGGATGGTCAATATCAAGTTATTATTGGCCCTGGTGATGTTAACTTTGTTTATGATGAAATTATTAAACAAACAGGTCTAACAGAAGTCTCAACAGATGATTTGAAAAAGATTGCTGCTGGTGGTAAAAAGTTCAATCCTATTATGGCTTTGATCAAACTGTTGTCTGATATCTTTGTACCAATTATCCCCTGCCTTGGTAGCAGGCGGTCTCTTTAATGGCTTTAAATAACCTTTTTAACTTGAAAGGTTTATTTGGTACTAAGTCACTGGTTCAACAATTCGATTATTAAGGTTCGTCTGATGGTTCAATTAATGTCATGCAGCGCCTTCTGGTTCTTGCCCATTTTGGTTGGGATCAGCCGCTAAACGTTTTGGTGCTAACCAATTCCAGGAGCTTCAATCGGCATGATTATGGTCGCACCGAGGGCAGCAAATATCATTGGTTTAGCAGCTACTGCTCCAATTTCAAAGCTGCTACTATTGGTGCTTATACAGGATTTTGGAATATTTTTGGGCTGCATGTTACTCAGGCAGTTATACTATCAAGTGATTCCAGTACTTGTGGCTGTATGGCTTTTATCTATCTTAGAAAAATTTTTCCATAAGAGATTGCCCTCAGCAGTTGACTTTACCTTACACCTTTATTGTCAGTTATTATTACTGATTTTTGACATTTTATCGTTATTGGTCCTGTTATGAAAGAAGTTTCTGACTGAAAGCTTACAAATGGAATCGTATGGCTGTATGATGCAACGGGATTCCCTAGGGTATGGGTGTCTTTGGTGCTCTATATTCACCTAGTAGTTATGATCTGGTCTCCATCAAAGTTTCCTCAGCTATTGAAAACCCAACTCACTTTCAGCTTTCCAAAATGGTACTGGTCATGGTGACTTTATCTTTGTTACAGCTTCAATGGCCAATGTCGCACAAGGTGCAGCAACCTTGCAATTTACTTCTTAACAAAAGATAAGAAGATGAAAGGTCTCTCATCTTCTTCAGGTGTGTCAGCGCTTCTTGGTATTACAGAACCTGCTCTTTTTGGGGTGAATTTGAAATATCGTTTTTCCATTCTTTTTGTGCTCTGATTGGCTCAGCTAGTGCTGGCAATTGCGGGCTTACTTCAGTTGTGAAGCGGTTTTCTCTTGGTTCGGCAGGTTTTCTTGGTCTTTCTATTAAGGCAAGTTCTATTCCATTTTATGTAGTCTCAGAATTAATCAGTTTTGCTATAGCTGGCAGTAACTTGCTATGGTAAGACGAAGGCTAGTTGATGTCTTTGCTGCTGAAGCTGCTGTCGAAGAAGCTATTGAAGAAGCGCAGGAAATTCCAGAAGAAGCTGCTTTGCAGCAAATAAGGCACGTTACTGATGAAGTTCTGCATGGCTCTCTGCTGGTGAAGCTGTTAAATTAACCTCCGTTAATGACCCTGTTTTCTAGTGAAAGCAATGGGTGGGTGATTGCTATCGAAACCCAGTGGTAAGTACAGTTTATGCACCGGTTGATGGGACTGTTCAAATTGCTTTTGATACTCAGCCATGCTTATGGCATTAAATCAGACAATGGTGCGGGAGACTTTATTCATTGGTATTGATACTGTATCAATGGAAGGAAGGATTTGAACAAAAAGTTCAAGCAGATCAGTGTTGAGGTGATGTTCTCGGAACATTTGATAGCGACAAGATTGGAGAAGTTGGTCTTGATAATCACAACAATGTTCATTGTTACTAATACAGCTGATTATGCGTCAGTTGAAACCCTCGCTTCTTCAGGAACTGTTGCTGCAGGTGATAGCTTACTGAAGTTAAAAATAAGAAATATTATCAGAAAGACCGTAAGGTCTTTTGACTGCTTAAAAAGATTCAGTAACAATAGTATTAAAGCCTTTTTGGCTAACTAATACTTTGAAACTTAGCAAATTATGACATAATGTTAAGTAGTCCTAAGGGCAGATTACGTATTCAAATCCAAAAATTGATTTAGTAAGTTAAGTAAAATATAAGAGGTTTATTATGTCTAAATTATATGGCAGCATTGAAGCTGGCGGAACAAAATGTCTGTGCTGTAGGTGATGAAAATTTCAAATTTTAGAAAAAAGTTCAGTTCCCAAACAACAACACCTTATGAAACAATAGAAAAACAGTTGCTTTTCTTTAAAAAATTTGGCTGATTTAGCTAGTGTTGCCATTGGTCTCTTTGGCCCTATTGATATTGATCAAAATTCAGAGACACTTATGGTTACATTACTTTCAACACCAAAGCCAAACTGGGCTAACGTTGATTTTGTCTTACTTTAATTTCTAAAGATTTTAAAAATTCCATTTTACTTTACGACAGATGTTAATTCTTCTGCTTATGGGGAAACAATTGCTCGTTCAAATGTTAGAAAGTCTGAGTTTATTATACTATTGAACAGGTATTGAGCAGGGCTATTCAAAATGGCGAATTCATTGGCGGTATGGGACATACGGAAGCTGGACACGTTTACATGGCTCCGCATCCCAATGATGTTCATCATGGTTTTTGTAGGCACCCGTCCTTCCATAAAGGCTGTTTAGAAGGACTTGCAGCGGGTCCCAGCTTAGAGGCTCGTACTGGTATTCAGGTGAGTTAATTGAGCAAAAACTCAGAAGTTTGGGATATTCAGGCATACTATTGCTCAGGCGGCTATTCAGGCGACTGTCCTTTATCGTCCGCAAGTCATTGTATTTGGCGGAGGCGTTATGGCACAAGAACATATGCTCTAATCGGGTTCGTGAAAAATTTACTTCACTTTTTGAATGACTATCTTCCAGTTCCAGATGTTAAAGATTATATTAGACACCAGCTGTTGCAGAAAATGGTTCAGCAGCTGGGAAATCTCGCTTTAGCTAAAAAGACAGCAGCGTTAATTAAAAATGAATTGAAGATTAAAGCACCTTCTAATATTCAATATTAAACTGTTAGAATTTACGTGAACGAAATTTTCATTTTTATGAGGATAATGAAAGCGAATATAATTACTCTGATTTCCTCTGAAACTAGATAGTGGTATATTGAAAAACAGAAAGGAGAACACTATGGCAGAACCTTTGTTTTTACAATCACAAATGGCTGAAAAATCTGGGGCGGCAATCGGCTCAGAAAAGAATTGGTTATGACATTCCTAGTGAAACGACGGGAGAATATTAGCGATTTCTGCGCATCCTAATGAGTGTCTGGTTGTTGAAAAATGGTGTTTATAAAGAAGTCCCTTAGATGAACTTATATGCAGAGCATGAGAACTGTTCGGCAATAGTAAGAGTTCTGTTTTTCCGCTTTAACTAAAATCTTAGATGCCAACGATTGGCTTAGTGTTCAAGTTCATCCTCGATAATGCTATGCTGGAACACGGAAGGTGAGTTAGGAAAGACAGAATGTTAGTATGTCATTTCAGCTGATGAAGGTGCTGAAATTATCTATGCGACACGAAGCTAAATCTAAAGAAGAATTGCGTCAAATGATTGCCATGCGGCGATTGGGGATCACCTTTGACAAAGATTCCTGCTAAAGCTGGGATTTTTTCTATGTTCCTAGTGGCACTATGCATGCCATTGGTAAAGGAATTATGATTTTGGAGACACAGCAGTCAAGTGATACGACCTACCGCGCTTATGATTTTGATCGCAAGATGATCAAGGACGAAAAACGAGCTCTTCATATTGAACAGTCAATTGATGTTTTGATAATTGGTAAGCCGGGCAAATGCGACGCCAGCTTGAGTTATTCTCACAAGGCCTTGAAAACAACGGTCTTGGTTTCAGTCCTTTCTTTACCGTCTATGCAAATGGCAGATTAGTGGTTCCGTCAAAATGCAGCAGACAGCCCCTTCACCTTTGCGTGAGTGTCCTTGCTGGGACAAGTCACGTATTACGCTGTAGAACAATATGCCTTAAGAAAAGGGAGATCATCTTATACTTCCGACTACCATCAATCTTGGCAATTTGATGGCAGGATTTAGAAATAATTGCCAGCCATTCCAAATGAATGTTAAAGAGTCTGTTTGATAATAAGATTCCAGTTGAATCAACCAAGTTAGTAAAGATAGAAGCTATGGGCAGAAAAGTCTGCTCTTATTAGCTTTTGAAACGGCTGACAAATTCTTGAAAGTGCCCGCTATTTGTGATAAAATAAAACGATAATACCATCGAAAGGATAACGAATGGCAATATTCTACGCACCAATCATTGAAAATGATAAAGGCGAAGTAAGAAAGTTAACAAAATAGCAAAAGTTGAAGGTTATGCTAATGAAAATGGAGGCACTTTCGAGACGAAGAACTCTCAGGCAAAGACTGACGAATTTAAAGAACGCTATCGTAGACGGTGATCTTGATGATTTACTCTGGAGGCTTTTTGCTGTCGTCCGGGAAGCCTCAAAAACGCGTTTCTTAGGTCTCTATCCTTATCGTGTCCAAATCATGGGCGGTGATGTCCTTCATCATGGCGACGTTCCAGAAATGCGCACTGGTGAGGGGAAGACCTTAACGGCTACCATGCCTGTTTACCTTAATGCCTTGGCTGGCGAGGGCGTTCATGCGTTGTTACCATACTGAACATTCAGCAACACGTGATGCAACTGAAATGGGAGAATTATATTCATGGTTGGGACTGTCTGTTGGAATTAATTTAGCGGCCAAGTCTTCTAGTGAAAAACGTGAAGCTTATAACTGTGATATTACTTATTCAACTAATGCTGAGATTGGTTTTGACTATCTTCGTGACAATATGGTTGTTCGCAAAGAAAATATGGTACAGCGGCCGCTTAATTTTGCTTTAGTTGATGAGGTGGATTCTGTTCTAATTGATGAGGCTAGAACGCCATTAATTGTTTCAGGACCTGTTAGCACAGAAACCAATCAGCTGTATCATCGCAGTAGTTTTGTAAAACCCTATCAGAAGATGATTATGCTATTGATACGCCTCACTAAAAACGATTGGCTAAAAGATTCAGGAATTGATAAAGCAGAAGAGTATTTCCATCTAGGAAAATCTACGACATTGATAATGTGGCTTTGACCCACTATATTGACAATGCTTTGCGCGCCAACTACAGTTACTGATATTGATTATGTGGTTAGTGAAGAACAGGAAATTTAATTGTTGACCAATTTACTGGTCGTACAACAGAAGGGCGTGGATATCTCCACCAGCTAAAGCAGGGGTACAAATTCAGATGAGTCTAAAACCAGTGCTTCCATTACCATCAAATATGTTTCGCATGTATAAAAGCAAAGGGAATGATGACCGCAGCAGAAGAAGAGGAATTTCGTGAATTGCATATGCGCATTATTCCCATTCCAACCAATCGTCCGGCAGCTCGCATTGATCATCAGACCGTTTCACCAACACTTGAAGCAAAATTTGTGCTGTTGTTGATGCGTTCAGCAAAGCGCCAGCGCAGTAATGGCTGGTACGCTGCTGTCGAAACATCAGATTTGATTTTCGAAAATGCTAGTTCAAGCAGAGTGTTCTCACGAAGTTCTAATGCTAAAAACTCTTTAAAGAAGCTCGACTATTATGAATGTGGGTCAACTGGTGTTGCCACGTCCATTGCCACCAACATGCGGCAGGACGCGGTAACGATATTGTTGGGCGAGGGGTGCGTGAGTCGGCGGTCTTTGTGTTATTGGGACGGAACGTCGTGAAAGCCGTCGATTGAGAATCAACTACGGGACGTTCGTACCGTCAGGGTGATCCCGGTGAGTCACATCCCATCTCTTTAGAAGATGAATTAATGCGTCGTTTTTGGTTCCGAGCGCTATCAAAGCTTTTTCTTGATCTGTTTATTGAGAAGATAATGATGGTGATTAAATCACTGCACGTCAACCAACTGCGTTGAATCAGCTCAAAGACGTGTAAGTGAAACAACTATGATACTCTCAAAGCAAAGTTCTTCAATGATGATGATGTTATGCGAACAGCGTGAGATTATCTATGCTGAGCGTTACGATGTTATCACAGCAGAACGGACCTCGCCCCAGAGATTAAGCGCTATGATTAAATCTGGAACAATTGAACGCACAGGGACCTCATAGTCAATGATCGTAAGGATCGCCAGATGCTATCCTTAACTTTGCCAAAACAAATCTTTACCAGAA
>BNJU01002001.1_pt1 | contig 140693 bp, 189 predicted proteins | sample 8539281 | NCBI WGS metagenome assembly BNJU01 (sample SAMD00202456, study PRJDB9452) | human saliva metagenome | isolation source: human saliva | place: Japan
GTTACGGGTTGCTACCATAAATACATTCTCGTTATTAAAGTAAAAGGTCGTCTGAAAAACGGACAGCCGCTTGGTGGAGCTAAACGAATCAGTGAATCTTGAACAGTTTTTCAGACGACCCCTTCCTAGCCACCAGCCAATCGAAATAAAACCTCTCCGCGCAATCTGTCCGCTCGGTTCAAGCCTCATCTACTGCACGATATCGCACTCCAAACCGAATTTCTGCAAATGTTGCGCAGTCGTCGCTGGAAACATTGGCCTTTGGCGCGGCTGTTTCTGGAAACATGAAACAATGTACCCTTCCTGCCTGCGTGCCATGTTTTGCAAGTGTTTTGCGGCATTCGTCAATCACGTTCTGCAATTGCAAGCGGTCAGAAACAAATCCAGAAATTTTCCCAATCGATTGTCGGGTAGTGTTGTCCGCCTTTTCGGGCGACCCTTGTGCAAAAGGTCGTCTGAATCCGCCTTCAGCCCATAAACCATTTGAGCCGCTCACTTTCCGCCGCTACTTGCTCGCCTTGTCCTGCCCACGCTTGCGGGCGAAGTGTGGCAAGACGCATGATGCTGGCGGCAAGGTCTCGAAATTGCCGCGCCATCGGGCTTCGTTTGAATGGGCGAAGGCAAGGTAGGCGGACAGGGCCTTTATTGAAACGGGTGGCGCGGCCCAAGTTCCTGCGAGGCAAGCGCGAGCTGGTGTTCGATGTTCGGCTCGATATCTCACGGCGGTCAGCGAGCGCGGGCAGCGGATAGTTCCAAATATTGATGCGGGCGAACAGGTCTTCGCGGAAGCGTCCGGCGCGGATTTCCCGCCGCAGGTCGCGGTTGGTACCGGCGATCAGCTGGAAGCTGCTTTGCACTTCCTTGTCGCCGCCGACAGGATAAAAATGTTTTTCTTCACGGCTTTGAGCAACATAGCCTGTTCGTCCAAGCCCAATTCGCCGATTTCGTCCCAAAACAGCACGCCGCCGTCGGCGGTTTTTCAACAGCCTTCGCGCTTTTTCCGCCGCACCGGTAAACGCGCCTTTTTGTGTCCGGAACAGGGCGGAAGCCGCGCCGTCGCCGCGCAAGGTGGCGCAGTTCACATCGACAAACTCGCCTTTAATCAGGGTGGCGCGCCTTTTTCAATTCGAAAATCCTGCGCGCCAGCATCGATTTGCCCGCGCCGGTAGGGCCGGAGAGCAGAATCGGCGATGGAGAATGGAGCGCGACTTGTTCGATTTCAGCAATCATGCGGTTGAAGGCGGCGTTTTGGGTGGAGATGCCGCTTTTCAGGTAGCGCACCGCATCATCGCGCACGGCGGCAAGGCGTTCGGCCAGCACGTCGTAACGCGCCAAGTCCAAATCGATGATTTCACAACCGCCGACATCGCCTTTTCCCATGTTTCGCCTTTGATTTTTCGGCGGCGCGGTCTGCAACAGCACGCCGGGGATTTGACGCGATTCCACCAATAAAAACAGGCAGATTTGCGCGACGTGCGTACCCGTGGTGATGTGGGTGAGATAAGTTTCTTCCTCAGTATCAAATGCATAGCCTGCCGCCCAATCGTGCAGCTTGGTATAAACCTCGGAAAAATCCCACGGGTTTTCCAGCTCCATCGGCACGAGATTGACGGCGGTATGCGGCGATACGTCTTGAATATCGGCTTTTACATGATCCGCCAGATCGCGGTATTTCTCAGCATAAAACAGCTCCATGCGGTCAATATGAAAATCCTGGCGCTGATTCATGGCGATGTTCGGCCGCCACTTCTGCCAACGCCCTTGACCGAAACCGCTGTCCAACACCGTGCCGAGAAAGCTGACGGCGACTTGTTTTTGGGTGCGCATTCATTTTGTCGAGACGACCTCTAAAACGATTCTTTCCAAGACAAATGCGCCCGTAATCGTCGCCCAGCGCAGCTCGGAAATCCGTATGTAGATTTGGCGTTCCGCCTGTACGTCTCTCTTTGGTTTGCGGGTTGAAGCCCTCTTTCAAGGTCGTCTGAAAATACACGCCGAAGCCGCGTTTCTGCCACGCGGGCAGTTCGTTGAAATCAATGTTATTTTCAAACAGCAAATCGTGTTTTTGAGCGCGTGTCAGCCCGCTGACGGCATCCGTGGCGCGGGACATGCTGTCGCCTTTTACGCAGCATCCAATAGCAGTGGGCGTTGAGCACGTTGCGGTGCGCGTCTTCATGCCGCCAACGGAAATAATCGACCACCAGTTCGTTCGGCAAAGCGCAAACCCGTGCATCAAAAGCGGCGGGCTGCCCGTGCGCACCGAAAAAGGCAGCGCTGGCTTCGCCTCGCCAATACCGAAATGATTTTGCGCGTTTTGCGTTTGAAAGTATCGTCGTCGCGGCGCAACAGCAGCGAAATTTCATCGCACTGCGAACCGCCATACTGAAACCGCGTTTCATCGTGACGGACGGTGTGCCATCAGGTCGCGGAAACGGATGTCGAATGGGGCTTCAAAACTGCCAAACCTCCTTAGTCAACCGCGTAGCCGCGCCCGTCCAAGCGCACTACGATGAAATTTTTCCTGCGGCACGCAGGAAATCGCGCGGTTTCGTATTGCCGCAGGCGTTTGTCCAAATCGTGAATCGCATCACATCTCCGCAATATCTTATTTTCTATAAATTCTATTCAAAAATATATTTTTCAGCATTCACTCTTTTGCGCAAAGACCACATAAAAATATATTTTCTTTTTATTCAATAAATTAAAAATTAATTTTGAAATATCGTTGGCACGCTGTTGGCTATGTTGGCAAATGAAACGATGCAGCGAGATGCTTGCGGAAATACAGTTATATGGAAAGAATTTTCCGTAAATTTTTAGGCTGCCGTGTCGTTACAGGGCGAATGCCGACAAGACTACAAGGTTTCTGCAGGTTCGACTCCTGCCCTCGCCCTAATAGGCGTTGACGCCTTGTTTTTCTAGTCGCCCACCTTTTCTGATTCAGCAGGCGAAATGCCAGCCTTGTTTCCCTGAATGGTTGATGGCTTGCTGTATCGCTTGATCATTCAAGGTCGTCTGAAACTTTTCAGACGACCTACGATGAAAACCGTTTTGAGGTGCATCTGGCAAATGCCGGAGGAATTACAGCCCGCCAACGCTCGAGGTCGCGGGTTCGAATCCCGCCCTCTGCCGCCAACTATGGCAGAGTAGCTCAGAGGATAGAGCGCGTAAAAATTTCTCTACTTCTTGTTGCCAGATGTACCACCCTTACGGGCGGATGCCGGCAGGATTACATTAGATCGGTTATTGCGGGTTCGATTCCCGCCGCCGGAAACGGCGTAAATCCCTGCCAATCTAGCCGCCCACCCCTTTTTCGCAGTATGGCAGGACAAATGCCTTGGGAACTACATTCGTCGCAGGTTCGAGTCCCGCCCCGCTTTCGGCGGGTAGCTCAGTCGGTTAGAGCAATTAGGCGTTTCCAAAAACTCGTTGTTTGCCGTGCTGCCCCCTTATCAACACTTTCAGACGACTTTGAAGAAGGCATAGCCATGACCGAACCATTTCATATCGCCTATCAACTGCACGATGCAGGCTGGGCAAGCGTTACCGTGAAATATGGCGAAGAGAACTATCAACAGGCTGTTTCCTATCTGCATGATTCGCTGAAAGATTTATGTGATTTAGCAATTGCTCTGCAAAAGCAGCGGCAGCATTACTGAGGCGAAAGTCCTGTTTTTAGACGAACCCGGCGAACTGGTCTTACTGGTATCTGCAGCCGAACAAAGCAACGAAGTCGAAGTGAGGCTGATTTATTCAGACGACTGGTTTTTCAGTTTCAACTTCAATCGCAGTCCACAACAAACCTTATGGCACGGCAAAGTGGCCCTGGTATGAATTGGCGGAAAACATCCGTCTGATTTTAGAAGATATTTCATCTGAATATCGGCGAAAAAGAATATTTGGAAAGATGGGTGAACATCCTTTTCCGAGCTACCTGAAACTGAGCCGACTTTAAGAAATAGATATGAACACTTGGCTAATCATAGGCGTCATCGTTTTTCGACTCTGGTTTGCGGGTCGTTCCAAAACCCGCCGCAGCCGTAAACGCGAGCAGGATTGGCGGAAACAGGCTTTTCCCGAAGCGGAACGCAGTTTGATAAAGGAAGGCTGCCGTTACGACATCGCGCTTTCAGACGGCCGCACCTTCCGCCAAGCCGAAAATACTCGGCACGGCGCAGGGCAAAGAAGCAGATTTTCTGTTCAGCTATGGAAGTATGCTTGTACTGCGTCTTTCAGACGACCGCAAAAGCTTTGCGTGTGGCAGGCATGTATCCGCTGCATGATTGAAAGCAAGATTTTAGAGGATTAAATAAAAAGTTTGAGGCGCAACCGGCAAAAATGCCGGGGAAATTACATCACTTAGGGAGTACGAGGTACGGGTTCAAATCCCGTTTCCGTCAGACAGAGGCGGAATAGCTAACCGGCAGAGCGCGTAAAAATGCATTTCCCCAACCCTTGTTGCAGGACGCGCCCACCCCTACGGGCGGATGCCGGCGATTACATTGGATAAACAATCGTCGTACTAATACGAAGCAGAAATCCTGCCACAGACCAGCCGCCCCCTTTTTACGGCAGCAGGCGGATGCCTGAAGGGATTGCATTAACCTTCCACGTTAAAAACCGTATCCCTTCAAATATTAGTCGCTGCGCTGCCACCCATTCGAGGTCGTCTGAACAGTTCAGACCACCCAAAACCAACAATACGAAAGGAAATGAAAAATGGCTAACACCACCTTGTTCCAATCCCGTTAAAACCCGTTTTGACCACTGCCGACACCTGCAACGAAGCAGGCGGCATCGCCTACATGCTGACACCCAAAGCAGCAGCTCGCCCAACTTGCCGCCACCGGCTGCCTGAACAGCACCTACTACGCCGATGCGCAAGACCAGCTTGAGCAAGTATTGGAATTGGCAGAAAACCTGGATGCCGAGTTTATCGCCAAAACCGCCGTGTACGCCCGTCAAAAAGGTTTTTATGAAAGACATGCCTGCGCTGTTGCTTGCCGTGTTGGCGCAGAAAGATGTGAACATGCTTTGCCCGCGTATTCGACCAAGTGGCGGACAACGGTAAAATGTTGCGCAACTCGCGCAAATCATCCGCAGCGGCGCAGTCGGCAGAAAAATCCTTCGGCAACCGTCCGAAAAACTGATGCAAACTTGGCTTCTGACCGCCACCGAAAAACAACTGTTGAACGCAGCCGTCGGCACTCACCGTCGCTGGCGGACGTGGTCAAAATGGTGCATCCCAAACCGCGTGAAGCATGGCGCGCCGCCCTGGTTTGCGTGGCTCATCGGCAAACCGTACGACCGCGAAGCATTGCCGCCCATCACCCGCGCCTTTGAAGACTACAAACAAAGCCGCCAAGGCACATTGCCCGACGTTCCCGTTCCAAATGCTCACTGCGTTGGAATTGAACAGCGGCGACTGGGCGCAAATCGCCCGTAACGGCTCGCATGGCAGCAGGTTCGTCAAAACCTGAACATTCCTGCGCCATGATGTGTTTGCGAAACAGCAAAAAACATCAAAATGGTGACAGAAAAACTGCGCGACAAAGCCGCCATCCGCCGCGCCCGCGTCTTGCCCTACCAGTGCTGACCGCGTATCAGGGCAACATCCGAACAGATGCCGTCTGAAATCCGCGAAGCCCCTGCAAGACGCGATGGAAACCGCCGTACAAAACGTACCGGCAATCCGAGGCAAAGTCGTGGTTTGCCCGGACGTATCCGGCTCCATGCACAGCCCGGCCACCGGCTATCGCGGCAGCGCGACCAGCAGAACCCGCTGTATCGACATCGCCGCGCTCGTCTCTGCAGCCATGTTGCGCACCAACCCGCAAGCCCGCGTGATACCGTTTGAACAAATCACGGTAAACGTGCGGCTCAACCCTGCGCGACAGCATCATCGACCAACGCCCAAAAACTCGCCAATATCGGCGGCGGCGGAACGGCATGCAGCGCACCGCTCGCCATGCTGAACCGCGAAAAGCCGATGATGATTTGGTCGTCATCGTGTCTGACAACGAAAGCTGGGCAGACCGCGGACAATGGGGCGGCAAAACCAGCCTGATGAAAGAATGGGACATCCTGAAACAACGCTGCCCCGAAGCCAAACTCGTCTGCTTGGACATCCAGCCCTACACCACCGCACAGGCGCAAAACCGCCATGACATCTTGAACATCGGGGGCTTCTCCGACCAAGTGTTCACGCTCATCGGCTCGTTCGCCGAGCAAGGTATGGGCGCGGATTTCTGGGTGGAAGAGATTGAGAAAACCGAGCTGGCGGCGGTAAATTAGCCAAGGGGTCGTCTGAAAATAAGGGTGGACAACGTTTTCAGACGACCTTACCGGTAAAAAGATTGAGTGGCAAACATGAATGCTGACGAACTTGCCCCTGTGCGAAACCTTTCCCGCAACCTTGCGGCATGAGGCAGAAACGCTGATTTTGCGGCAGCCCTACCGCAGCCGCTTGCCCGTCCGCCAAGGGGAAACCGTTGTTTCAGACGACCAGACAATCCGTCTCGTCAGCCGTCAATATGTTGTTTTTTTCATCCGACAGGGGAACGAGGTTCGGCAACTGATGGCACACTGTCTGAATACCCGCCACCACGACGGTCATGTCCGCGAACGGCATTTCAAACAGCTGCTCGCCGCCGGACAGCCTGGAGTTCGTCCTGCCTTTTTGCCGCACAGTTGCTCGGCGAATACGTTTTGCCGATACAATTTGACGTCGCCGTATTTTTCGAAAACAACGCCGCTGCTCTGGCACGCTTCTTCGCTGACAACCCGCTTTGTTGGCAAAAAGCAGAAAGACCGTATCCGCAGCTATTGGCATTGTTATCACAGCCGCCGTTATCCCGATTGGCAAAAGTTATCCCGTCCGTTTGTTGGCGGAAAAAATCGATAAGGAAATCGCCCGTATTGTTTTCAGACGACCTCCTACGACAAACCTCGTCTGAAAATCCAAATAAGGAAACCAAACACCATGCAAAAATTCATCTTAATCCGTGGACACCAAGGTTCGGGAAAATCGACTTTCGCCGAACAAAAAGCCGCCGAATTTAAAGCGAAGTACCGTGATGCGGAAATCGTCCGTATTGAAAAACGACTTTGCTCATGACCGACGAAAACGGCGTGTACCGCTGGTCGGGACGAGGCGCTGGATAAGGCGCAGAAGCGCGGTAATGCTTTTGATGACCGAGACCTTAAAAATCGGGCGTCAAAATCCGAACCGCAACATTTTAATCATCCATTCCAACACCAACCAAAAGGCTTCGCGTTGCCGCCATTTAGTGGATCTGGCGAAAAAAAGCGGTTTTGAAACAGAAATCTACCGTATGCACAATTTCTATCCCAACCTGCACGGCGTGAAAGAGCATGATGTGTTGGCGGCGTATATCAGCTGAACCAAAACCGCGTGGCAAACGAAATCCACGTCGATGCCGTACAACCCGCCAGCGCGGAACAACTGGAAAAATCAAGCAAATGCAGGCTTTCGAGCAGCAACCCCCTGCCGTTTGACGAAGCGCAGCAAACCTTTCGTCACCGAAAATTATCTGCAACACGGCAGCCGCAACTTTACCGCCAAAGCATCCAAGCGTTATCCCGAATTGCGCGTGTTGAAATACGCCCGCAGCGTGTTCTACGACAACCGCTTCGACGATGCGCTGCTGGAAATGCGCGGCTTTGATTATCGACGCGCACAACCGCATCATCGTGCGCCCGTTTAAAAAGTGTTCAATTATTCGGAACGTATTGCCAAAGGCAGCCGTTATCCGATCCGAATCGGCGACGATAGATTGGTGGATGCGGTCGTAAAAAGTAAACGGCTTCCTCGGCTGCTGCACTCTCGTCTCGCTTTCAGACGACCATCCCGTCCCACGGCGCGGCGTTTGACGGCAAAAGTGCTGTATTCGACCACCGGTTCGCTCTGATAGCGCGTTTCGCGGACATGACCGCCGCACACTGCGCGCAATACGAAACCCCTGTTCCGCGCTTATCCGAATCACACTTTTTGTTTGAAATCACAGACGCGAAAAGACGTGCACATCATCCGCGAAGAATTGGGCGAAACCTTAATCGGCTGCATCGACGTGGCGACAGGCCGTCAGTTTAGCGAAGCCGAATTGGACGAAAATCGGCAAAACAATACGGCATCCGCCGTCCCGAAACGCTGAAAAACATCACGTTCGGGCGAGCTGAAAAGGTCGTCTGAAAAAAACGTGGAACACGAAGGCTTTTATGGTATTTGATGCGCAAAACGGCGAAATGCTGTTCAAACTCAAATCGCCGTATTACCTGATTTCCAAGTTTCTGGGACGAAGCAACGAAGGCAACATCGGACGCAAAGCTCGACAAACGCCACGTCGATGAAGAGTTTTATCCGCTTTAATCGACCATATCCACGACCATCGCGAAGCGTTCAACGCCATGCCGGAATTGGATAAAATCGCGTTTATTCAGGCGTTTTTTAAGACAACTGTAGGTCGTCTGAAAAACGCCGAACGCTTGTGATAAGATGACGGCGGCGGATGCTTTCGTATCATCCGCCCCATCATTATTACAAAAGGAAAAACGATGAAAAACCAATCTTGTCAAAAAGTTGATGCTTGCCGCCGTAATGCTCCCGTTGGCGGCACAGGTGGCGCAAGCTGCGGAGATGGCGTTCTTCGGTGAACTGCCCAAAGACTTCAAAATCGGCTATCAAACCAAACAAAACGGCATGGCAATGGTCGAGCTCGTACCGCAAAAGCAGACAGTCGACAACTGGACAAAAATGATCACCCTGCAATCCATGGCAGGCGCAAAACCTGGGCGCAGAGGAATTCCGGAACAATACTGCAAACTTTATGGCAGAATACCGTCCCGGGAGCAGCTTTCAATCCCATAACTGAAGGCGAAGAAAACGGTTATTCCGGCGCATTGTGGATGATGGCTTGCGAATACAACCCGCAAACCAGCAAAACCCGAATACACTTGGTTCAAAGGCCGTACAAGGCGATGACGGCCTGTAGTGACACAATACGCCTTCCGCTATGCGCCGAACAAGAAAGAAGATACACAACGCTTGGGATCAGTCTGCGCAAATTTACCGTTTGCGACAGCAGTGCGAACAGCATCTTTGCAGCAAGCGGCAAAAATAAGCGTTTAAACGTTTTCAGACGACCTGATGGCAAGGATGCAACAAGGTCGTCTGTTTAAAAAACAAAAAACAATGCGCTCACGCCCCGCACTCAAATGCCTCGATTTCGCCAACCTTAGGCGCATAACCGCTGCTTGTGTCGTGGCGCAAATCCAGCCAAATATCCACCAACGCCCATGCGGCAGGCGCGGCAATCACGTTCTGCCCCATGCACAACACCTGCGCGTCGTAGTTTTCCACCGAACCGCGGACGGTGAGCAAATCGTGCGCCGTCGCCGCCCGTATGCCGCGTACCTTATTGGCGGCAATCGCCGTACCCACGCCCGTACCGCAAATCAGCAGCGCGCGGTCGGCACGCCCTGCCGCCACTTCCCTGCGCCGCCGCAAACGAAAGCTGCGGATACGTTCCGTCCAACGAGGATAAATCAACCAAACTGCCGACACGCGGGATCGTTTTGCAAATGCGCTTTGAGCGCGTCTTTTAATAGTGCGCCGCTGGCAGGCGCGGCAATAACCAAACGCATACATACCCTCAACCACATAATAAACAGAACCCAGCATACGCCCGCTTGCAAGACGGTTCAAGCCGATAGCCGCACTACCGCACCATAAACCGCATCGAAAAATCACAGGAAACGCAACATGAGCAAAAATCTTTTTTCACATCCGACCCTACATTTTTCGCACAAAAACATCGCCAAATTCTGCCCGCAGTTCCGCCCGTTCGACAACATCGCCGACATGGACGAATACCTGATCAGAACATGGAACGAAACCGTTTCCCCCGACGATGACGTATACAACTTGGGCGATTTGTCTTTCGCCCACGACATCAAAAAAATCGCAGCCGTCCTATCGCGCCTCAACGGCAAACACCACCTGATTTACGGCAACCACGACGACATCATCCGCCGTCACAACAAATACCTGTTTGAAACCGTCAAACACGACGGACATCCGTGCTGTCATCCGCCCGAACCTACCGAAAACTGCAATTGGACGAAATAGACAACACGCTGATTTTGTTCCACTACCCGATTAACGAATGGGACGGCTGCCACAAAGGCTGGTATCACTTATACGGCCATTTGCACGACCGTCTGGCAGAAATCCCTCGGCCGCGCCTTAAACGTCGGCTTCGACCTGCACTGGCCGTTTCCTCACCCCGCAAGACATCGACAGCTTCCTCAGCCCGCTGCCGAAAATCTCATATTTTCGGAAAACCCGACTGTTCCAGCCAGCGGGCTGGCAAGATTTCGTAGCATACCAGTTGCGTTCACTCAACAATAAAGCCAATCAGAAGGCGCAAAAATAAAAATCAAACTGATGCGGGTAGCCATGTTCAAATACGGATAGCGTGACTCCATCCACTGACGAAAAGGTCGTCTGAAAAACATTTTCAGACGACCCCAAGCATCAAACAAACCATGCCGCCTCTTTTTCAATCTTGTATTGTCAAAAACAAATTTACAGTCAGAATGTTATACAGTATCATCTCAAAACTCATTTACTTTCTTTCAGACGACCTATCCCTCTCTTAGAGCAAACCAATAATTCGGTAGCGCATTACTTTAGTTTCATAGCAAAATCAAAATTTGTTATATGCCGCCGATACTTTTTATTCGCTTGCGCCAACTCATCACCTTAAGGTCGTCTGAATGCTTTACGATTTGATGAATTCTATCTCTTAACCGGCCTATTCAACGGCTGCTGATTGCCCTTCTCGCAATTGCAGCATTATGGGCAATATATTTTTGGGCAGTCGCATCATGAGCATCACAGGTAGAAAAATCTGACGGTCAGCTACCAACGCCGCCCCTGCTATCCACTCATATCGATATTACTTTTGAAGACCACAGCATGTGGGCACTTTCGTCCCAACGGTGCGGGAAAAATCCACGCTGCTCAAAGCCATTATGGGACTTCAAAACATCGATACGGGCAAGTGTCCTTGAAGGATTGCAACGTAAAGATATCGCCCTATCTCGCCCCAGCAGTCGGACATGACCGCAGCCAGCCCATGACTGTCTTTTTGAGCTTGCCGCGATGGGTTTTGATGGTACGAAATAGGCTTTTTGGCCGCGTAAACGCCCAACAACACCAACGGGTGATGGTTGCATTGGACGCGTCGGCGTTCAGGATCTTGCCGACCGTCAAATCGCCCACCTTTCCAACGGGCAATTCCAACGTGTCCTATTTGCGCGGATGCTGGCTCAAAACGCCAACTTCTTGCTTTTGGACGAACCTTTAACGCGGTAGATGCTGACAACTTTACGCATTGCTAGACGTATTGAAACAATGCTATGAAGAAGGCCAAGCCATCATTGCTGTTTTGCAGTGATTACGAACAAGTCCGAACCTATTTTCCCATACCATTCTGATTGCACGGGGAAAAAGTTGCCGCAGGAGCAACCCATACCGTACTGACCGACTCCAATTTAAGCCAAGCCAATGCACTGATGCAAAGGCAAGAATCGGCAGATTGGTGCGAGGTATAGTGGATTAACTTTAAACCAGTACGGCGTTGCCTCGCCTTAGCTCAAAGAGAACGATTCTCTGGGTGCTGAAGCACCAAGTGAATCGGTTCCGACTATCTGTACTCGTCTGCGGCTTCGTCGCCTTGTCCTGATTTAAATTTAATCCACTATATCAAAAAGCATTGCAAATTTCCATTGCAATGCTTTTTATTAAAACTATCAAGCAATTAGCTTACGGCTGCAAAATAAAAACCTGCACCATTGAGTGCAGTTTTTCAAATCATCCTTGAAACGATGATTAGCGTTTTTTACCGGTAACGGTAGCAACCGCCAGATTTTTCGTTACGTTTCGAGAAACGCTTTTCACACCTTCAGGCAGTTGGATGTCAGACAGGTGAAGGATGTCGCCGGCAACGACTTTTAGTGCAGTCCAGATCCAAGTATGCAGGGATGTTGGCAGGCAAAGCAACCACTCAACAGTAGTGTTCAATAGGGATACGCGACCACCTTGCAGTTTAACGGCTTGAGTTTTTCAGCGTTAACAATGTGCAGGGAACGCGGATGCGTACAGGTTGATCGGCTTTTAACAGCTTGAAGTCGATATGTTGAACTTCGCGACGGAACGGGTGCATTTGGAAATCACGGACGATAACGTCTTTGGTTTCACCGTTCAGGACAGTTTGATCAGTGCAGTGGAAAGATTCTTTTCCAATGCGTCAGAATACAGTTTTGTGATCCACAGCGATTGCAACGGGCTTCGACCTTCACCGTACAAAAATGCCGGGGATTTGGCCTTCGCGACGCAGGCGGCGGCTCGCACCAGTGCCTTGTGCTTCACGAACAGAGGCTTGAATTTCATAAGTCATGTTAAATACTCAAATTAAATAAACCACCGTCATCGGTCGCGACCAGCTTTAAGACGGCTTTGAGGGTTATGGCAGCAACATGCTGCCTGTCATCACTTCTTCATTGAAAAGATATGAGACGGATTCTTCATTGCTGATGCGGCGGACCGTTTCAGCCAAAAAGGCCGGCAATCGTCACTTGACGGATACGGTCGCATTGTTTGGCCGCTTCAGACAAAGGGGATGGTGTCGGTAACGACAACTTGGGTCGATTTCAGACGAGGCAATACGGCTGACTGCCCTCCCGAGAACACGGCGTGGCTGGCATATGCTAAGACACGTTCTGCTCCGCGCTCTTTCAAAGCGACGGCAGCTTTACACAGCGTATTCGCGGTATCAATCATGTCGTCCACAATTAGACAGGTACGGCCTTGAATGTCGCCGATGATGTTCGCGACTTCCGCCACATTGGCTTTCGGACGGCGTTTGTCAATAATCGCCAAATCGGCATTTACGATTTCGCCACAGCGCGGGCACGGACCACGCCGCCAATATCAGGGCTGACTACGGTCAGGTTTTCAATCCGCTGCTGTTTGCACGTCATTCACAAAATAGAGTGGCATAGATGTTGTCAACAGGGATATCAAAGAAAACCCTGAATCTGGTCAGCATGCAAATCGACAGTCAAAAACGCGGTCGATACCCGCAGAATACAACATATTGGCCACCAGTTTGGCGGAAATCGGAACGCGCACAGAACGCGGACGGTGATCTTGGCGGGCATGCCGAAATAGGGAATTGCTGCGGTAGTCACGACCGGCAGAAGCGCGTCAGCGCATCGGCCATCGTCAAGATTTCCATCAGGTTGTCATTGGTTGCGGGAGGCGCAGGTGGGCTGCAGGGATAAAAACATCCGACCACGGACGTTTTCCATCAATTCGATGGCAATTTCGCCGTCTGAGAATTTGGATACGAGGCTTCGCCCTAACGAAATATCCAAGTGTTTGACAACGCGTTGCGCCAACTCTGGATTTGCGTTGCCGGTAAATACCATCAAACTGTCGTATGCAGCCATATTTTCACCTGATTTTATGTTTAACTTCCGCTCAGAAAACGTCATGCTTCCCTCTGCCTATGTCCAAGACATTACGAGCGGTATTATACGCACAATGAACGGCATAGTGAATTAAATTTGCAGCGTTATATCGCGGTTACGCCTCATCACAATCCAAATTTATCACTATAAAACAAAGTTTTTCTGCGTTGTCATTGATTTTCAACATAAAAGAGCGTGTAAGGGAACTTACACGCTCTTATTTGGCTGGGGAGGAAGGATTCGAACCTTCGCATGCTGGAATCAAAATCCAGTGTCTTAACCGCTGACGACTCCCAATAAAGGGTGCTGGCTGGGAGGAAGGATTCGAACCTTCGCATGCTGGAATCAAACCGGTGTCTTAACCGCTTGACGACTCCCCAACAAAGGGATTTTGGCTGGGAGGAAAGGATTTCGAACCTCGCACGCTGGAATCAAAATCCAGTGTCTTAACCGTTTGACGACTCCCCAACTCTATCAAATCATTTGAAACAAAGGATGAACGTCTAAACCTTCAACACAATATGCTTCATATGATTGTGAAACTTGTTGGTATATATTGTTTGCTTCTTGCCGACTATCCGTAGAGAGAAACATACTACGCTCCAGATCCTGTCATTAGCGCAGAACCATATTCGGATAATCTACATAAGCTTTTCCAAACCTCAGGATATTCCTGAAAAACAACAGCCTGCATATCATTTCTAAACGGCTGCAAAGATTGGAAAAGTCGGCATTATGCTTGGTTTGAATTTCGTGTCCAAGTTCTCATGCGAGAAAATTTTTAGCAGTAGAAACATGTACCGACGGTTTGACTATCACATACCATTGTTTAGAATTTTCTATTTTGACTAATTGCTCACCGATTCCTCGTGCAAAAAGCACTTTGCCTCAAAAAGGAAAAACGGCACATCCGCACCCAAACCGACCGCCAAATCAATAGCTGTTGCCTTGTCAGCCGACATTGCCACCATTGATTCAACACGATTAACACGGTTGCCGCATCGGAGCTACCTCCGCCCAATCCCTCCTGTCGGAATCTTTTTCTCCAACCAGATTTCCACACCACGACAGGAACCGGTATGTTGCTGCAAAGAAAGTGCGGCACGATAATGCCAAATCTTGTTCGCAGGGAATACCTTCAGTGGGATTATGCAGAATAATCTTTTTATCGTCTCGTGGCTTCAGGCGGACGGTATCATACAGCCCTGATAAGGCAGAAAATACTTTCTAAATTATGATATCCGTCATCCCTTCTGCCCGTAATACGCAAATCGAGATTCAACTTAGCAGGCGCGGGAGGCTTGAGCGTCGGAAGATGTCCACATCAAGCTCTTTTTATAAGGCGGGCTGCACATTGCGTCTGATCGCGCTGGCAGCAGGTTCGTGGTTGACTTCATCAAATCAGACGGACATTTAATTTGGCATTTTTCCAATTGAAGGATTTTTCGGCTTGCCTTCGCTATTGGTGCTGCGCGTAATAGTCCAATTGAATTGTTCCAAACGGCCATCGGGCAACAATCGATATGGCGCATTGGCAACGCGTTTGCCATCCGCCCAAATATGCGAGATATTGAACAGGCAATTCATAGCCCAGAAGTTTGTTGCTGAGCTCTTCTGCTGTTTCTGCCTGATAGACTGGACCTTTACTGTCTCATGCCAATACACCTTGATTGTCTTTTACACACTGTCCGACCGTACGCCCAAAGGCGTATTGACGCTAATCGTTTGGACTTGATTTTGATAGGACCAGTCAAAATTGGCGTAAGAGCCTTTTTCTTCGACTTTTACCGCCAATCTTCCGTCTGCAGTGAAATCATTGACATTCTCCGCCGGCTTTCCAATCATTTTGCTGAGACAAATTAGGATGCACACAAGCGGCAAGCAATGTCAGTGTTGCAATAGATACTAAGGTTTGTAATTTCATAAATACTCCCAAAAGGTCGTCTGAAAACGATCTATCATCCTGCCTCTTCCAAGCGCCTTGCTTTCAGACGACCTCTTTCATTATTTCGATTTTTACGGAACGCTCTGATTGGGCTCGTTGGTTTAGGAGCAGCCTCCACGCCGAAACGTTTCATGGTTTCCCGCAATATTTTTCATGATCGCCTTCGCCCTTCAGGCTGTCCGTCCATATGTTTTGGCTTTTTCCTGCTCTCCGGATGCCCACAATGCTTCGCCCAAATGTGCGGCAACTTCTGCATCGGGATATTTTTCAAACGCATATTGCAAATAAGGCAATGCGGTTTGCACATCGTCTTTCAGGAAATACGCCAACCCAAACTCGTCATTGATGGCAGGGTCTTCGGCTCGATTGATAAGCAGCCTGAATCAGTTTAAAGGCCTCGTCTAAATTTTTCTTGGTTGGGGACAGCAAAATATAGCCCAACGCATTCAAACCGTTGGCGTTATCCGGTGCCAATTCGACTACGCGGCGCAAATCGGCAATTGCCTTGCCCTGATCGCCCAGCTACGGTCATAAAACTCGCGGCTCGTTGGTACAAAACATCAGGCAACTGCTCCATGGCATCCGGCTGCCGGCTTATCTTGGGCAACATTTTTATTCAGCTCGGACAATGCTTCTTGCAAATATCGTGTTTGGACAAAGCAAACAGGGTAACCCGTTGCAATTCCTTACTGCCGAAATAACGCCCTTCCTGCTCGGGCGAGGCTTTTGCGCCGACGTGCTTCTGCCAAGGCTGCCTTACCGTTTCCTTGCTCGGCCTCTAATGAAGCACCGAGCCCGCTTTATCAAAACATAACTGGGGAAACAACTTTGGCAAGCCATTGTTTGGCTTTTTGGGATAGATCTTTAACATCGGCATAAAGCTCATCGCACCAATCAGGGCGGCACGGCTTTGTTGTTCGCTTTGTTCCGATGTTATACGCTTTATCCAAATAATTGATAATCGTCGAAATATCGTCTTTACGATTGCTTGCCAACAACGCTGCCTGAATATACAGGTCTGGATTCAGGTTATTTTTCAACAGCGTACGCAGGCGCGCATAGGCTTTGTCGTTTTGTTTAGTGAAAATCAGGTTGACGATTTTCCAACTCCGCCATACGGGCGAAGATTGCGCGTATCGGCTTTGCTCGAAGAAGCCGTTTAATATCTCGGGACTGCGTTGCGCCATCAGCCGCAAAGTCAGTAAAGTCGGCGGCAGCATCTCTGCATCCAGCCCCTGCCAAACGTTGCAATGCCGCAATGGCATGTTTCTTTTTACCGCCTTGCGCACTGAAATCACATCGGCAATCGCAGCTTCCGGCACATCTTTATATTTCAAAGCTTCCTTATGGACTTGTGACGAAGCTTTCTCTGCCAACCCCGTTGCTGAATCGCCGCCCTGAGCCAACAGCAGGAAAATACGCTGATTCTGTTCTTCCGCTGGCATTGGCCAAAAATATCATCCAAACCATTCAAGGTCTTATCGCCCTGCCCCAGCAAGATATTGCGTAGCCAAGTCATACGTTTTTGCGCATTACCCGGAACAGGTTCGATTTCACGCCATTTTTGATAAATCATTTCCGCCTGTTGGAACGCATTGAGCGAAACCGCTCATTTCTAAAGCGCGTTCCGCCACCTCCGGCGATTTGGTATTGTTCAACATCATCATGTATAGCTGCCAACGCCGTACCGGCATCACCTTTCTGCAACAGTATTTCGCCGCTCAACAAGGTAAATATCTGATTTGCACGGTTTTGTATATTCACACGGCGAGCCTGCTCGACCTTGAATTCGTCAGGCGTAAAGCGGTTTCTCTTTTGAATAATCTGTTTCACCGTCTTTCGGTGTTTTCACTCGACGGCATATTATCCTGCCTGGCGGCGGAAACTCTGCACCGCAAACAACATCATGACCGCAGCGGCAATCGTGCGGGCGCGGTGGGACAGCAACATAACAATCCTTTGTGTACAAAAGCTGCATCAGAATTCATACGGCCATAATCAAACGTAACTTTATCACAAGCAGCCAACTTTGTAGATTTAAGCAACCGTAAACCTATTGTAATATTCCTCCTTTTCAGACGACCCTATACGCCTAGCAATTTGAACAGGTTCCCTGACTATTTTCTTCGCGCTTAACCACCATAATCAGAGAGAAATATAGGCAGACCATGGCCATCAACAATTCGACTCGAACATCAAAAAGCTGAGTTCTGTCATTTACAGAACCCAGCTTACATCAACCGCTACGAACAAAGCTTTTATCAATACTGAAATATAAGGCAGTTTAAAGTCCAGACGACCTCACGCGCACCATTGAGCAACAAATTGCTGACGAAAATCAGCAAAATCACCAACGGCACGAGGTGAGTCCGCCGACAAACCAAATATTGACCGTCGTATGGTTGCCTTTATAAAGCAATTCGTCCTTCGCTTCGTCCTTCATCACAAAACCGACAAAACAGCGCGGAGCCGAGCGCAGTCAGCATAAACAAAATATTGCCGCTGATGTAGTCAAAAGCATCGAAAATATTTTTGCCGAACACGGAAACGTCTTTCCACGGGCCATAGCTCAGAATGGACGGGAATGTTGCCGAAGATGAAGATGGCAGCCAATACAATCGTAATCGCGGCGGTACGGCGGATTTTGGTTTTCTCCTGAATCGTCGTAATCAACACTTCATAAATCGTCAGTGAAGTCGTCAGCGCGGCAATCAGGAGCAGCGAGAAGAAAATCACGGCGAACACAGGTCCCTGCCCACATATTCGAGAACACAATCGGCAAACTTTGGAATACCAAAGTCGGGACCGGAATTGGGGGCGACGCCGAAGCTGAAGAGCGACGGGAAAATCATAAAAGCCCGCAAGTACGGCGATGATGGTATTGGTAATTGCCGTAATGACTGCGGTTTGAACCAGATTTTCGTTTTTTTATCCAGATAGCTGGACAAGGTAATCATCACGCCGAAACCCAAGCTCAGAGCGAAAAATACTTGCCCCAAAACGAAGACGAACAGTTCGGCGGTAATCTTGCTGAAAGTCAGGCTTCAGATAGAAAGTAATCCCTTCCATCGCGCCCGGCAGGGTAACGTTGCGCACGACCATGGCAATCAGGAATAAAAACAGCAGCGGCATCAGGTATTTCGCCGCTTTTTCAATACCGCCGATGACGCCTTTTCGACCAAAATCCATTGGTTCACAACGACAAATAAGAAAGTGTAGAACGCAATTTCCCAAGGGCTGTTTTCGATGTGTTCGGTAAAGAAGCTTTTCGTTAGTTTCGCCGCTGACAGGACTGGAAATATTCAGATTTCCACCAATGATATTAACGATATAGCTAATGACCCAGCCGCCAAGCACCATGTAATACGCCATGATGCCGAAACGCACCGAGCAAACCCATCCAGCCGACCAGTTTCCAAATTTTGGCGACAGGGTTTGCCGTTCATCGAGCCGCCGAACGCATCCAGCGCGTTCACACCTTTTGCGCCGTCCGATGACGTTTTTCCACCAAAAATCATCGGAATACCGATAACAAACATGGCGATACAGAATAAAAACACATACGCGCCGCCGCCGTTTTCACCGACCAAATACGGGAAACGCCACGTCGCGCCGAAACCGACAGTCGCGCCGGCAACGGTAAGGATATAAGTCAAACGGTTGGACCAAGTTTGACGGGGTTGGTTGGAAGACATAAAACACCATCTGCCTTGTTGGTAAAAACTTCGAAATTATACGCGAACGGATTAACGGTTCTTAACTGAATATCAAAAAGCAGTATAGTGAAAATATCTAGGGAATTTTGCATTTTTCAGGGGAAAACCATAAAGACAAAAGGTCGTCTGAAAACAAAACAGGGGATATAGCTGGATACACTAGAAAACCACTGTCATTTTCCACCCGTATAAAAATGTCAGTAACCATACTTGAAAACCACGATATGAAAAAACCTGCTTTGATCATGAAATCAAAGCAGGTTTTTGTATTTGGTCGGAATGAGAGATTCGAACCTCCGACCCCTTCGTCCCGAACGAAGTGCGCTACCGGGCTGCGCTACATTCCGAATGAGCAGGCATTATAGAGGAATTTTCGGCAGGGATGCACGGATTTGTTCACAATCTAAAACTAAGGAAATAGATGATTGCCTTCAAGCTGCCTCTGCTTTTCACCAATTAGCAGACCTATCTTTAAAATTTATTTTCTATAAATAATCCTCGAGACTTTGATTTTGAATCAAAGCTCCAAATTGAGTTTGATTTATAATCGCCGGACATTGGAACGAGACGACATTTTCTCAAAGTCCTCAAGATTTTCTGATCAGTAGATGACATCTGCCTGCTTTGATACTGTCATCTCTGTCTTTCCTGTGTGGGTGGGTAGCTTTGGGTGTGGCTGTTGCCAATCTAGCTTTTATGTGAGTAAAATCCGTAACAGCAAATTCTTAATCTCAACCATTTATCGGAAACAAAATCATGAGCAATAAACTGACTCCGCCTCGCCGAACTGCCCTAACATGATGGGAGTTTTACGGGCGTGTGGCGTACCAACATGCGGCTCTTTCCGCGTGAATAAAGGCTGGTCTCAGGAAGAGCTGGCGCGGCAAATGCGGTTTGGACAGGACTTATGTATATGGCTGTGAGCGCAAACGCTGGAACATTGCGTTGTCGAATATTGATGGCGACGGCTTTTGGGTGGCTGCGTATCAGTTGTTGCTGCCGCCGCAGGAGCTGCTAAAACCTGATGACCAATCCTCTAATGCCCAACAGAGGTCGTCTGAAAACGATATTTGACTGCCGAATCATCCGCGCCCTCCCCACTACTTGAAAGAATAAAAATGTCTGCAAACCTGTGCTTCAGCATTGGAAAACCTTCAAACAGCAGCGTGCCGCCGCCGAAGCGCATTATTTGAAAGCCAACCGTGTGTCGGTATTTTCAGGAATACACGGCGGCAGTCGAAAACCTTGTTGGCGGCATTGTGTGAGAGCATTTTCAAAACAGCGCATTATGCCTGATGGCGACCGGCGGCTTCGGGCGCGGCGAGCTGTATCCTTATTCTGATTTGATGAGAATCGTGTCGTCTGAAACCGTTTCAGACGACCTTCAGGATTGGTGGCTGTGCAGGCTTTTATGGGATATGAAACTGCGCCGTCGGTCGCGCGGCACCGTTGACGAACTGTGCGAAAGCGTGGCGATGATATTACGGGGGACACGGCGTTTTAGAGGCTCGTTTTTGTTCGGCAACCGCCAAACAGCGGGACGAGTTGACGGAAAAATGAACGCGCAACGCAATGTAGCGGCGTTTATCGAAGCTAAAACTGGTGGAGATGGAACACCGCCATGCCAAATCGCAAGGTTCGGGAGCGGTATTGAGCCGAACATCAAAAAGCTGTCCCGGCGGGCTGCGCGACATCCACACCCTGCTTTGATAGCGAAGGCGCAGGCTTAGCGGCCAACCCTGCCTGCGCTGGTCAAACAAAGTATTCTGACGCGCACCCGGAAGCCGGCATGCTCACACGGCTACCGCCGCCTTGCTCCCACATCCGCATCCATCTGCATTTAAACGCCAAGCGCGCCGAAGACCGCCTGCTGTTCGATTTGCAGCCGCAAGTCGCCGAAAGCATGGGCTATAAGGTGTGAACCTCCGCCGCCAAAGCGAGAATTGATGCGCGTGTTTTTACCGCGCGATTAAAACCGTCAAACAATTAAGCGGCATCCTCACGCCCATGCTGCAAAGCTGCGTTTCCTCGACGCCGATGCGCGTTACCCTGCGGATTGACGACGACTACATCCAAGTGAATAACCAACGCGCGCGGCACACCGATATCGACGACCGAACACATTTTCAAAATCGTTGAAATCGTGCAGCAGCGCAACGACATTACCGCGCTCGAACCGCAAACCCTGCGCGCTTTGGTGGGGCGCAACGCGTAAACCAACCGCAGCTTCTACCAAAATCCTCGAAAACCGCCGCTGCTTCGCCGCTCCGCCGCGGCAACGGACTGACCCAAACCCTGCGCTCAACCTATGGCGTGTTGGGTCGCTACCCGCCCGCGTGTGGATCGTCGGCCTGCTCCAGCAGCATGACCCGTTCCACATCTATCCTGTGGACGACCGACTATCCTCGCCGTCGTCCCGCAACGTCCGCCGTCTGCCCCAGACATGCAATAGCCACGAACTGCCCCTACGCCTCCGCGCTGATGCAGTCCTTTTGAAAAACAAGACATCCTCTATCTCGCCGCCTTCTTCACGACATCGCCAGCGACGCGGCGGCGACCATATGCCGCATGCACATCGCAGCGCGCCAATTTGCCGCCGACCACTTCCTGACGAAGAAAGCGACCTGCTCGCCTGGCTGGTCGAAAACCACCTGCTCGTGTCCACGTCGCCCAAAAAGAAGACATCCAAGACCCCGACGTACTCTGATGCCTTCTGCAAACGCGCTACAAACCCACGAACGCCTCGCAGCGACTCTACCTCCTGACCATCTCGACATACGCGGGCACCAATCCCAAACTGTGGAACGCATGGCGCGCCAGCCTGCTGGAAAGCCTGTTCCACGCCGCCGGACGCTACTCGCAGGCAACGCGGCAAATCCGCACGCCCCTCTTGGCCGCCGCCAACAAGAAGCCGCCGATTTGCTCACCCGTACCGCCGTCCCCGAAAAACAGCAGAAAACTATGGAACGCGCTCGGTTCCGCGCCTATTTCGCCCGCCATCAGTCCCGCGGAAATCCTGTGGCACGCCAACCTCGTACACGACCTTTGAAACTCATCGTCCGCAGCCGCATCGCCCAAAAGCGACAGCTGTCATGGCTTCATGCCCAACGGTCCGCGCCTGTTCGCCCGCCTCGCCGCATCTTCAGCCGCCACGGCTTTCGACATCCTCGCCGCCCGCGCCTTCATCACCGAACACGACTACATCCTCGACACCGCTATCGTACAAAATCCCTCGCAGCACGCCCCCGAAGACTACCCCGACATCCAAAGCGCGCTCGAAGCCGAACTCAACAGCGTGTCCACGGAGACACCGTTGCCGAAAACCCAAAGCCGCAGCCGCCGATCAGCCGCTCGCAGCCGCTACATGCCGACTTGCGCCCAGCATCACCATCACGGAAGAAGACTACCCTGACTGGTACCCGTCGAAATCACCGCCGCCGTCAACCGCCCCTTTTCTCTGCTCGCCGGACACATGGCGGAAAAGTCTTCTTCGCCCACAACGTCAGCCTCCGCGCTACGCCAAAATTTCCACGCTGGACGAACGCGTCGGAAGACAGCTTCATCGTCTTCAGCCCTGATTTGGATCCGGAAACGCAGTCATCGTTGAAACAGGCTTTGTTGGAACAATTGTTTGCGTGATGAGTGGATTTCGAAGGAAAAGTATGAGGTCGTCTGGAAAATCAGCTCAAATAATGTTGCCAGCCTTGACATAAATTATCAGGGTCTTCCCAATATTGCCTCGCCTCAAGTCCCTTGGTCGAGATTTTCACTTTTCCAGACTGAGACATCGAATACCCCATGTTTCCTTTTGAAACTTTTCCTTCGTAATGCACCTTCTGCACCTCAGACGTAACTGTATCGAGCAAGTCGGCGTATCAAGGCTGCAGTCTACCGATTGGCCTTCATCTAAACATCGCAGGTCGCCCTGGCGGCAGTAAAAGCAATCACATATAAAACTGGAGCATGCCGCCGTTGTAAATATCGGCTCTGCGCGCTGCACTGCAACCACTCTGCTCTTTGTTTATCCAAATCGTCGCAGCCTATCCATCGTATTTATCGAACAAACGGTCAGTCAGTTTGTTGCAACAGTGATTCAAAATTTCTACTTGATCTTATGTTCGTTCACTCATTTTTCCCATTAGATACAGCTGGATATTACAAAAGGTCGTCTTGAAAACCCTTGTTTCCAGCTTTGAACTGGTACCCCAAAAGTTGGACATCCTCCAACCCACAAGGTGCAGTGGCGAGCAACATACATTACACTTCGTTAAAATAACAAGCTGCACTCCACTACCTGCATGTACGCAGCTCACAGCGTACCGCAGACCACTCACGGCATTTCCGAAACTCACCCGAGTACGATGGCTGCGCTTCATCAAGAAGGCGTGTATCGGCGCACTCGAACATCCCTCAATCCAAAACCATGCCCCAACACCCGCACCCTTCTATGTGTAGAAACTAGTAGCGTTGTTTTACAGTATTTCCAGGAGAATACTGAAACATGAACATGCACAAAAACACCCGTCTCACCTCGCACCACCGCCAAGCCATTTGGCTGGCTCTACACTGCAGGGAAGGAAAGCATCACCTCCTGGCACGCTTTGCTACCAAGTCAGCCGCGTCACCATTTACCGCGCACTTGAAAGCCGCAAGAGGCAGACTGCTCAAACCCCAAACCAGTACCAACAACCGTTTCAAACAGGCAAAGTACGGAATGAAACGCCCGCTGGCGTAGAACGCGGCATTCAGGAAAACTCAAAAAGGCAGGCCAAACGCTACAATAAATCCTACCCCGGAGAGCTGGTACATCTCGATACCCGAACGGCTGCCGCTGCTCAGCGGCAGAAAGCCACCGATAAGCGGGATTACTCTGTTTGTCGCCATCGACGATTAAGCGAGCTATACGCCATTTTTGCCGGACAAACCGCAGACAGTGCTGCCAAAGCTTTCTGACCGAACACCTGATTGATCCCCGCCCATACCTGGATTGAGGCGTTACCCGACAACGGTACGAAATATAAAGGCTCGGCCAACCATGCTTTCGGTGTAGCCGTTACTGAGAACGGGATTGGTCAAAAGCTATCTGGGTTGCCCGTCCGCAGACCAACGGTAAGGCGGAACGGGTTATCCGCACCCCTGATGGAGATGTGGGTATGAGAAACAGTTGTTTGACAGTCCGGAACACCGGCGAAAGGAGTTGTGCCGTTTTGTTAATTTCTATAACACCGTGAAGCTGCATCAGCAGTTTGAACGGCGATACGCCGTTTGAGGTCTTGCAGGCTTATTTTTCCAACCTGTGGTGTAAAACAACGCAACGTTTTCCCACACTCAACAGCAATACGACGGTCACATAAACACCAAGCCGCTTATCTTGCCTACCAAGCCGCGCGCGCAGGCGGGCGAAAACCGTCGCCGCATCCGGCCGAGCTGCGCAAAAACCACTAACCTGACGCCTCCCGCCACGCCGCAGTATTTTGACATTTTGCTGCAAGACCTGCCGCCGCACCAGCGCCGCCGAACAAGGCAGCAGCCGCAAAGCCGTCGGCGCGCCTGCCGAACATTACACCTGCCGCCTCACGGCTTTACCCGACCCACCCGAAAACGAGCGCAAAGCCAAAGCCGAATACTGGCAAAACGCGCCCAAGAAGCGCAGGCAAAATAGGGCAGCCGAACCCCACCCCGTCCCAACCCAAAAGGCGATCCCATGAAAACCTCATCCTCCTCTCCTACTCTCCGCCCTATCCCTCCCCGCGCCCTCGCCGGACCCTATCGACGACTTCTGCCCAAGCCGAGCTTGAGCGGCAAAATCGCCCGCCGTCGGCATCTTCACCGCAACGGTAACATCGTCAAACAACAAGGCCGCTGGGCTGGGCAAACGTAGAACACCAAATCCTCGTCTCTGCCGCCGACACCGTGTTTTCTGACGGCCTACATCGGCAAAATGCCCGCCGCCGCCGTCGTGGATGTTGCTGGTAGGAAGACGGCAAAATCCACTCGACCAATCCGTGCGCCTACTCGCCCGAAGCGCCGTGCTGCAGCCCATCACCATCCCGCCACCTGCCAACCACACTGGCGGCATCGGCAACACCGAAAACCGACTGGCGGCAAAACAGCAGCGAAAACAAATGCTGCGCCGCATCTCACACCGCCCCGCTGCAATTCAAACCAGGCAGCCAGTACTGTCAACGACGGTTACGCTGTCGTCTCGGCGCCGTCATCACCCGCGCGTTCCGGCAAACACTACGGCGAAATCTCTGCAAGAGAGCGCGTGTTCGCTCCCGCTGGGCATGACTTCCAGCCCGCGTGATCAGCGAGCGCGACATCGTCCCCCACCGCGCCGCAGGCGATGAGCTTGACGACGCCGACGCAGCCTGGAAAAACCAAGAACGGTCGCTACCACAACCAAAACCGCCGACGGCTCGCTCTATCTCATCGCCACACGACTACCGCCGCTGGCTCGCCGCCGCAGATAGCACGCCAAACCAAGCCCGAATCCTGGCGCGCGAAATCTTCACGCCCGCCTCGTCAACGGCGACAGTTACCCCTGACGAAGCTGGCTGGTCGCTCGTCCCTGCTCCCGACGGCAGTCTCCCAGCATGAGCGGCCACCCGGCGCATGGCAGGGCTTTCAGCAGACCGAGCTGCGCCGCTACGAAGGCGACAGCACGATATTGTCGTTAACCAATTCTGGCAGGCGTAGATACTGAAGCCATCATTGAAGGCAGTATCGCCGCGCGTACCAACCCGCGCGCTACCAAAACCCATCGTCCCTCATCTGACCAACACCCCGCCTCACCCGGAATCTCGAGCGCGTCCTGCTGCTCATCAAACAAAACAAACCGCATCCCGCCGTACCCAAAGGTCTGTTCGAAAAGACCTGCATCGCCAAATTTGCCGACGCAGGCAGGTGCCAAGTTTCTGCCTAATCGGCCACGTGCCAACTGGCGATATCCGCGAGCGAGACTATGCCTGCAGAATCTGCGAGCGCCGCGCGCGTTTGAAGTGCGTGCTGATGTGTGAAGGGGAAAACGGTGCGGCTGTGGTTGAAGAGAGATGGCGGACGACAGCGCAGGGGCACAGGGCAGCCTGAAAACTCTGCTTTTCTTAAACGGCGTTATGCTCGGTGAGAAATGGGTCATGCGTCGACGTTGCGTAAACGAAACTTATCGGGCATGAATACCCAACCCACGGCACTGCATGATGCGACGGAAAAGGAAGAATTCGCCGCCGATATCTATTTTGGTGCTGCACGAAGATCTGCGTGTTTCGGCAAAACCGCGCGGCGGATTTTCGCGAGGTGTTGGCGGAACGGGCGGGTAGGTGGCTATTTCGGTTTTATGCCAAATACTGCCCGCATTATCCAAACAAAATTGACAAATACCCGCACCACGCTCGACGGGTGGCGGCGTGCTTGATGTAGAGCAGGCAGCGGCAGCTGCGGAAGGGGAAATCGGGCAGCACTGACCAATGTGCCTTCGGCAAGCAGCGGCGGCGAAGAATCGGGCAGGTCGGTGATGCCGCGCCCCAGCAGGGCGAGCTGCGCAGTTGGCGGTAGTCGCGCAGAAGGCGGCGGGCAATGATGCTGTCCGCCGAGCGACCAGCGCACGGGATGTTCGGGCAGGGCGACCAGCCGATGGTGTTTTGCGCCAACTCATCGGGCGGTGCGGCGCCGCAGCGGGCGAGCAGGTCGGGCTGGCGACCAGTTGCACGCATGCTCGCCGAATTTGCGGCGACGAGGCTGTCGGTTGCCAAACCGCCGCTGCGCAGGGCAACATCGATGCCTTCGGCCAACAACCAGTTTGCGCTCGGTGGCGAGGACGAAGACCAACCGCGGATAGGCAGCCTGAAAAATCGCCCAGCAGCAGCCAGCCCCGGCTCAAACGTCAACGGTAGCGACAGGCGCAAAGCGCCCGGCACATTGCGCCTCGTCGCCGATGACTTGCTGCGCGATGTTATCCAGCGTTTTCACGCTCAAATGCGCCTGCTCGTACACCCAGCGACCGATAAGCGTCGGCTGCACGCCGCGCCCCGTACGTTCCAAAAGCTGCACGTTGAGGCCGTTTTCCAGCTTTTGATTTGTGGCTGACGGTGGCAACGGGCATCTGCAAGTGCGCTGCCCCTGCCGACAAACTGCCCGCTCGCACCACGGCGGTAAACACTTTTATCGCGTTGAAACCATCTTGCTTTCCATATCTGAAAATTTTCGCTTTACTTTAGCGTCTACCTTGCGGATTTGAAGAGCGATAATCCCGCCATCCCCAACAAGCACAGGAGCAACAACATGAGCAACATCGCTATTATCGGAAGCGGCAATATGGCCGCAGGCTGGCTGCCGCACCGACCGCTGCCGGCAAAATGTATTTATCGGCGCACGCGACGCCGTAAAGCGCAGGCGCTGGCGCAAAACCGGCGCACAGGCGCAGGGCGCGCTTGCACAGGCGCTGCTGCGGCGCAGACCGTGCTTCTCGCCCTTGCCTCTGCCGCGGTGTGCGTTGCAGCAGCTCGGATAGCCTGCAAGACGCTGATTGACATCAGCAATCCCGTTACGGCGGATTTCAAAACCTGTCGCTGGGCTTTACGACGTCCGCTGCCGAGGAAATCGCCAAAGCCGCACCGCAGGCGGCCGTGGTCAGCGATTCACCACCGTTTTCGCCCAATTGTCGCGACCCGGCCAGCACGCAGTGGGCACGGTTCGTATTTTCGCCGCCGATGATGAAGAGGCGAAAAACGGGCGGCAGCGCTGACCGCGGACATGGGCTTCAAAGGCGGTGGATGCAGGCGGCTTTACGCAACAGCTGCTTCTCGAACCGTCTGGGCGAGATGAACATCCTGTTCGGCTTCTTCCTCGGCAAAGGTACTGGGCATCGCCCCGATGTCGGGCTATGAAAACCGCTTCGGCATGAGCCGCGCCGATTTCGCCTTATCATCCAACGCCAACGCTGCTGCTGGCGGGCGAAAAGACCAAAACGCCCGCTCGATACCGTACTTCTGCCGCCCTACCGCGCTATGCCCAAGGCGCAATCCTCGCCATCGTCGCCGTTAACGCGCAGTCGGCGTGCTGCAGCGGCTTTTCCGCTGCCGCGATGATCGACAAGTTTCTTGCGGGATTGAGGGTTAGGAAGAAACGCCGTTCGAACGAATTCAGACGGCGTTTCAGTTTCTACGGCGGAATCACCCGCACATTCAGCTTGCTTCCCACAACCAGAGACCTTTGCAAAAATACCTCTTCACCCGTTTCATGGACAGCCGGAACCCAAATAAAGATTTTTCGGGCTGTTTTCGCCCTAATTGCGCCTCTAATTGTTTCACCTACCTAAATACCCCTAATCCTCCCCGGACGCCCCATAATCAGGGCATCTCGATGCCGCTGAGCGCAGCGGGCGCACTTAGCCTGTTAGCCGCCTTCAACAGGTTTAAACATGCACGCCTTTCAGGATGGCTTTGCGCACTCACTCTTAATCAGCCCAAAATAGGCTGCCTGGGCGTAAGCGGAATTTACGGTGCAGCGTACCGAAGCTTTGCTCGACTGCTACATAACGGGTCTTCGACAACATCGGTTACGTTTGGTTTGGTGCTTTCCGTCAGCGGACGGTTGCGGTGGCTTTGCAGCATAATGCCGTCCGGCAACCGACAATGTCTTTCAGATGTTGCTGGTTTTCCTTTGCTGCTGCACAGCCTTTGTCGGCACAGACGGCTCGCACCTTTCCGGCCAGGCCTTCCGCGCAAAGGTGACAGGTGGTTGCACCATGGGTATTGGCTGGGTACATAGTATGTGCAGTTTCGATATAAGCCTTCCTCATCGGTGCGGGTATGTTGTTTGGTAACCGAGTCATCATAAACCGTTTTTCTGTCCAACGGGCATCTTCATCTTTGCTCGCGTGGTTTGACCGCTGACTTGCCCCTTCTGCCTGGTCGACTTCTATGGCCTGACGCTGTTTAAGCGTCGGCGGTCCGAAATAATGGTGGCGTCAAATGACGGCGGCGGATGCTTTCTCGCCTTTGTAGGCCCTTTTTCGGTCAGCTGGCGGTTAATCAGTTCCAGCAATCGACAGGGTGTCGTCTTTGCGCCGCCGGTTGCGGTAGCGGCATAGCGTGCTGTAATCGGGGATGCTCAGTCTGTCAAAACGGCAAAAACAGGTTGAAATCGATGCGTGGATGAGGCTGTGTTCGAGTTCGATCGGAGAGGCTGTGCCATTGTCCGAGCAGACGGCTTTGAACATGGACAACAGGGGATAGGCGGGACGGCGCGGTGGTCTCGAAGGTAACGGGTTCTTTTGACGATTCAGTGGCACTGTTCGATCGGTTGCCAATCAATCACCCGATCCAACTTCAATAGTGGAAAGGATCGATGTGTTTGGCAATCATGATTGTGGTTTGCTGGAAGAAGGTGTTATATGAGAAACTCCCCCAAATGTCTTGATGGGAATTTAGATTTTGGGGACGGCAAAGGTCTCATCAGGTCTCAACCTCGAGCTACGCCCTGCGTTGCTGAAAAATCCAATCCAATACCGGCGTGATGTTGTAGGCGTATTTCACGTGGACGTGCAGCCCGACGCGCCGCCCGCGTTGGCTTCGGTGGCGTGTTTTGAACACCGTACCTTTGGCAAAGGTAACGAAATTCACATTGGCGTTTTTGCGCGGCGATTTTGTCGAAGGCCGTCTGAAACTTGTCGACCGCCACGGCGTCCCAATCGTCGGCGCGGGCGACTCTTTGCGCCAAACGAAGCGAGTTTTTCGGTGATGGCGATTTCGCCCGGTAGGCTTTTGGCGTCATCCTGCGACACGGTAATCCACCATTTCACGTTTTTCATCTGCGGCGTGAGCAGCGCGGGATTCCATTGGCAGGCAACGAGACTGACGTGGCGAAAAAGTCGGATATTTGATGTTCATCGCAATCGACATCATGCTGCCGCCCGACCGCTGCGGTGTAGAGCCGTTTGCCGTCGATGGGTAACTTGGTTTGCAAGTATTTGATTAGTTGATAGCGGCATCGAGATAGCTGGACGCGGTGCTGGTATCGTCCACAATAATTTCGTCAAACCGGGCGCAATCACAGTAGGATGCTGCGCCTGGAAATTGGCGATGTCCCACGCAATCGCGCCGTTGCCCCTGATACAGCGGCGCTTTAACGATGGCGCTGGTTACACCCGCGTCGTGCATAAACAGCACCAGCGGATAGCGTTTTGCCATCTTCGATATTCTTCGGCAAAACAGGCTGTAGCGCACGGTTTTGCCTGTTTGTTTGTCGGCGTATTCGCGCTGGACGAAGTCGTCGAATACTTCGTTGATGACAACGCTGGTCTGAACGGTTTGCGCACCGATGTTTACTTTCGGCAGCGGCGGCTGGCGTGGGCGCGTTGTCGCCCTTGTCGCCCGCCCTGCCCGGCCGTTTTTGGCGGGGGCGGCATTGGCCGGTTGTTGGCAGGCGGCCTTACGGTGTGCAACGCGCCCTCGTCATACGGATTGAGCTGCACAACCACAAAACGGCCGCGTTCAGACGGCGCCCCGTCGGCACTTTGCGCCACATAAACGCGCTCCACCGTGCGCCCCGCCACGCCGTATTGCGACGGCTCAAGCGCGGCGGCGGACACATCGGCGCGGTACTCACCGCCACCGCCACCAGCCGCATCCCGCTCGCCAAACACGCGGGTTACGGCGGCGCCGATTCGACGGCATTATCCGACGCGCCGCCCAACGCAGCGCAGCCGCCCACGGTAAGCAACACGGTCGCGCCGGCGGCAGACAATAAAAATTCACGGCGGGTAGGCATGGGAACTCCAATCGGTTCAAACGGGAAAGGCCGCCTTTTAGCACGTCGCGGCGTGCTCCTAACCGCAGGCCGTCCGCCGGAGCGCAAACGGGAAAGGCTGTCTGAACAGGCCAGTTTCCAGACGGCCTTTGCGCCTCGGGCTGCGTCATGAGGTCGTCTGGAAAGCAAGGCGTCAAAGAAATGAAAACCGCATGCCTGCGGGTTCGGCCGCTTTTCACGCCGCTGACGCTTCGCTTTCAGACGGCCTCTGTGTGCTTCTGTAAAACAAATTCAAACAAAACTTATAAAAACAATGTGGAACAAGTATAATCGCTATCGTTTTCAACTTTAACCACCATCAAGCGACATCCTTATGAAAATACCCGAAAAGCCGTCCCACTCGCTCGCGCTGGCGCTGATGCTGCTGCTTTGCCTTGCCGAAGCATCAGCTGCCTTGATACGGTCACCGTTACCGGGCAAACCCGCCACGCTCAACCAAGGCTATTCCACCGCAGCACTTACGTCCGCTGGCACCGGCATGACCGCGCGAAACGCCAGAGCGTCAGCGTCAGCGACCGCCAAACAAAATGGAAGACTGGAAACCTGACAGCCTGCGCAAAGTGATGGAGCAGACCAACGGCGTTACCGTGAAAAAGCGGCAGCGGCGGCAGCGACCGCTATGCCGGGCTGCACTCGCGCGGCATGGAAGCGAAAAACTTCCAGACGACGGCGTGCCCTACCGCAGTCCGGTTTCAGCAAAGACTCGTGGACACGGGTGGCGTGGATACCGCGCCAGACCGCGTGGAAGTGTTGCGCGGCGCGTCCGCCCTCATGGCACGGGCGATCCCTCCGCACTGCGAGCTCTCGTGCGCAAACGTCCCCAATTAAAGACTTCAAAGCCGAAATCGGCACTGAAATCGGCAACCACAGCCGTTGGGGCGTAAACGGCGACGTTTCAGGCAGCCTGAACACCGAGGGCAGCCTGCGCGACGCATTGGCCGGACACGAGCGCAGCGGCTACATGATTGAAGACGCGCGAAATGCGCAACAGCAGCCTGTATGCTGTTGCCGAATGGGATGCCGCCCCTGCCACCACTTCCTCTCTGTCGCACGCAGCTGCAAAACCGCCGCGAAACCGACACCCCGTCTTCCTGCCCACCGCTCTACGATAGCGAAGGCTACCCGCTGAAAAACGAAATCAGCCGCCACGCCAACACCCGCCCAAAGGCACATCCTTTAAATACAGTCAGCCGCAACGTGTTCGCGATACGCCACCGCTCGCCCGACTGGAAAAACCAAGCTCGAATACAACTGGACGCGCAACACCATACACGACCGGCAGGGCTGACGCGGCGATGAAAAACCGACCACGACACCCGCCAAATCGACCTGCTCGAAACCGATTCCGGCGAAAAAGCACCACCCATAGCTTGTCGCCTCGGTGGACGGCAACACAACCTTCTCGGTCGCAAACACGACATCCTGTTCGGCATCAGCGGCTTCAAGACCAAAAACCGCGCCCCAGCCGCTTTTTGCCTGTTACGACAACGCTCGGCCTGCACGACTTTCTAAACAACCGCAGCCTGCGCTCGGGCCAACCCCTGTACCCGACGCGGAAACATACCGCCGACGACGACATCCGTGCTCGCCAGTTCGGCGGCTACTTCGCCACCCGCTTCCGCCCCGTCGAACGCTCTCGCTCGATCGGCGGCGCGCGCTCACGCCGCATCAATCATGCAAAAGCCGAACACGTCGCAGGCACAAACGAAAAGCAACTCGCAGCAGCACTCACATCGGCGCCGTGTTCGACCTGAGCGAAAACCCTCTCGCCTACATCAGCTACGGCACCGTTCGAGCCCGTGTTCGACAAAGGCCAAGACGGACGCTTCTCAAACCCACCACCGGCCGCAACATCGAAATCGGCCCTCAAAGGCGAATTCGACCAACGCCTCAACGTCTCCGCCGCCCCTTGACACCCGCAAAAACGGCATGCCCAAAATACGTGGAAAGCGGCGACTCACTAGTGCCCGAAGACAACATCCGCACACGCGGCTTTGAAACCGAAGCCGCCGGCCGCATTAACGACAACTGGTTCGTCAGCGCAGGCTACACCGTGCAAAACCGCAAAGGCGGCGAAGACTCTACGAAGCCGACCTGCTGCGCCACTGCAAATCAAACTCGCCACCACCTATGATTTGAACGAGCGTCTCACCTCGGCGGCAGCCTGCGCTGGCAGAGTAAACCAGCAACATCAACAAAGCGCGCTGGCCGACGAAAACGACGCCCTCGCTCGAACGCGCCCGCAAGTCTGCCACCCAGAAAGCTTACACCCTGGTTGACCTGATGGCGCCTACCGCATCGGCAAAAACCCGAAGCCACCTTAAACGTCAACAACGTCTTCAACACCCGCTACCGTCGCTTTCCACCTTCCTCGCCTACGGCGAAGCGCGCAGCGCAGTGTTGGGCTTCAAATACGCTTTTAAAGTGGGCACAGCCAACCAACCTGGCTTACGGCTGAAAGAGTCGAAATTTCAGGGAAAACAGCTATGAGATGGTTCTAACTGACGAATCACCGAATCGCCCGACATTGATTGGGCAGACGTACCGAACAACGAGAACCTGCTCGACAACGGCATTACGCCGCTGCCGCACCACCGTTCACAACATTGAGGTCGAGGATTACCACACCTCATTGCGTCGATTATCATCGTATCCTGGCGCATAACCAGAATTTATGTCGCCCCTGCGATGCACGCAGTTTCCGGAACTCATTGCAGATGGCGGCGCAGCGGGTAAACGCGTCCAACCAAGGTCAATAATGCACTTTTTGTCCTTGCCGACGATGGTGTCGGCTTCCCAATCGCCGATGCGGGCTTTTCGATCGACGACGGCGGGTCGTTCTCTATACCGACGCGGTTGGGCACTTTGCCCTGGTCTATGGCTGCCGTAGCGTTTGCGGTAGGTTTTGCTGCATATTCTGAGGTGTTGCCACAAAGTGCGCCGTTGCTTTTGTGGTTCTGGCCGAAGGTAGCGGTAAACGGTGCTGTGATGAGTGTGATCCCGGTGTTTATGCAGGCAGGCACACACTAATTGGGACCGAGTTTGCGGCGGATAAGGTGTCGATGTTGAACCAGCTGCGAATCGAGCTTATAGGGTTTTCGCCGGTGCCGTTTGGTCAGCCGGCTTTTGCTTCTGTGCTTTATCGGCGCTGTATTGTTGTCCTTGACGCAGTGCCGCTTTGATTTCTCGGCTGATGAGTGCTTTCTGTGGCGGTTGTTGCTTTGACGATTTTCGGCGATGGTGCAGTGGCGGGACAGGTATTGATAGTGGTATCGTTCGTCTTGGGTCAGTTGCATGTAGCTCATGGCAATCTTTCTTGTAGGAAAGGCCGATGCTACCGCATACTGGTGTTCTTTCGAACTGCAACCCCAAAAGTTGGACATCCCTCCAACTCACAAGGTGCAGTTTTTATGAGCAAACATACATTACACTTCAAATACCGCCGTACTCCACTACCTGCATATACGCAGCCAACAGCGTACCGCAGACCACTACGGCATTTCCCGAACCCACCTGAGACGATGGATACGCGCTCTATCAAGAAGGCGGTATCGGCGCACCTCGAACATCCCCAATCCAAAACCATGACCCCGACCACCGCAAAACCCTTCATCGCCGACAAAACCCGACCAAGAAAAACGCAGGCAGAGCTTTATTGAAGAGTTGTGCCATATGCGCAGAGGTCGCCTACCTAAAGGAGCAAAAGCCCTCAGCCAGCAGACCGGTAAAGGACAAAGCCAAACCGTCCAAGCACTGAGGGCGCAACACCCGCTCAAACTACCTGTTGCACATCGCAAACCCTGCCCAAAGCAGCTTTTACTACCATCACCAAGACTCGACCTGATCCCGACGCAGCCGACAAAGCCTCTCGTCGAAAACCTACCGGCGGCATAAAGGACGCTACGGACAAAGGCGCATTGCCGCCGCATTAGATTGGAAACCGCAAAAAGTGGCGCGGTTGATGAAGCAGTTGAACTGAAAGCCCTCATACGGGCGAAAAGTCTACCGCCATCCCGCCATGGGCGAGATATCGAACACTCTCAAACGCCGGGTTCAAAGCCCGAAAGCCCAACGAAAATGGCTGACCGACGTTACCGAACTCAAAGGGAAGGACGGCAAACCGTACCTCTCGCCAATCTTGGACTTGTTCAACTGCAGATCGTCGCTCACGCCATGAGCCGCAGAGCCGACAGCGAAATGGTGAAGGAAATGCTCGAAAAAGCCGCCCCCTCGTCTGACTGCTAAAGGAACGATGCTTCATTCGGACCAAGGTGCTGTACCGTATGGCGGGGTATAGGGAATTGCTTGCTGAGCATTCCATGGTTCAAAAGTATGTCGCGAAAGGCGAACTGTTGGGACAATGCGCCGATGGAAAGCTTTTTGCGGTGTTGAAGACGGAGTGTTTTATAACGCAGGTGAATTGACGGTAGATGAATTGATGAAGCAGATAGATGACTATATGGATTACTACAACCGGGAGCGTTGCAGTTTGAATTGAAAAAGCTGAGTCCTGTCGCATACAGAACCCTAGCTTGCACAGAGCGCCTGAATAGGCTTTTATGAGTGTCCAAGATTTGGGGGCCAGTTCAGTTTTCAGACGACCTTTACTTCATTTTCTTTTAAACCAACACCCCGCCAGCGTTTCACTTGAAGCGGACTTGCTCGGCGCGGTTCCGCACAAGTGGTTGCGCGCGTTCAGGCTGCCTTCGGGGTCAGTACGCCGTACACGTCGTCTGAAATCAGCTTGCTGAAACCTTGCAGGACTTCGAGCGGCAGTTCGCTCAAATCAACGCCCGCTTGGTCGGCGTGGCGCACGGCTTGGGCGACGACTTCGTGGCTGTCGCGGAAAGGCATGCCTTTTTTTCACCAAATAATCCGCCAAATCGGTGGCGGTGGCGAAGCCCCTGCATCACGGCGGCGCGCATATTGTCGGGTTTGACGGTCACGCCGCGCATCATATCGGCGTAAACCGCAGGGTGTCGATGAGCGTGTCGGCGGTGTCAAACAGCGGTTCTTTGTCTTCCTGATTGTCTTTGTTGTACGCCAAGGGCTGAGATTTCATCAGGGTAATCGCCGATAAGGTGTCCGATGACACGGCCGGATTTTGCCGCGCACGAGTTCGGGCACGTCGGGATTTTTTTCTTCTGCGGCATGATGGACGAACCTGTGCAGAAACGGTCGGCGATGTCGATAAAGCCGAAACGCGGACTCATCCACAAAATCAATTCTTCGGACAAGCGGCTCAGGTGGAACCATAATCAGCGAGGCGGCGGCGGTGAATCTCGACGGCAAAATCGCGGTCGGATACGGCATCGAGCGAGTTTTTGGCAGATTTGTTCAAAGCCCAGCACTCGGCGGTGATTTCGCGCTGAATCGGATAGGTTGTACCGGCAAGGGCGGCAGCACTGAGCGGCATACGGTTGACGCGTTTGCGACAGTCGGTCATGCGTTCGAAAATCGCGTCCGAGCATTTTCGACGTAGGCGAGCATGTGGTGTCCGAAGCTGACGGGCTGGGCGACTGCAGATGGGTGAAAACCGGCATGACGGTTTCGGCGTTTTGTTCCGCCAAATCGACCAAGGCCGTCTGAAGGCTCCGAATCAGGGTCTTGAATGACGGTAATCTGGTCGCGCAGCCACAGGCGGATGTCGGTGGCGACTTGGTCGTTGCGGCTGCGGCCGGTATGCGTAGGCGTTTGCCGGCATCGCCGATTTTGTCGGTCAGGCGGCGTTCGATGTTCGTGTGGACGTCTTCCAAATCCAGCGACCAAGAAATAGTACCGTCCTGATTTCGCTATAATCTCCGCCATTCCCTGACGAATCGCCGCCAAATCTTCTTCACTCAAAACACCTGATTGAACAAGCATTTGCGCGTGAGCCAGCGAAACCCTGAATGTCCCACTCGGCAAGCCGTTTATCGAAATCGATCGAACCGGTGTATTTTTCACCAGTTCGGAAACAGGCTCGTTAAAACGGCTCCGACCAGGTTTTGTCCTTACTCATGGTTTCGTCCTTCAGATAAAATAACAGAGCCAATAAGGCTCGTATAAACGCATTAAAAAGAAAACGGTTGGAAATTTTTGATGTCCATTATACGTCAAATCAACAATACATTCGCCGTCCCGGACCTGCGCACTCGGCAACAGTCGTGCGCCTTTTTGATTATTGTCTTGGGCAGTCTGTTCTTTCTACCCTTGATCAGCGATTCTTCGCCTCCTATTCCGCAGAGATTCTACCATCATTCCCAATGGGTGTTTCCCGTATTGTTGGGGATTTTGGTTAAAGCCTATTTCGTCAATATCTTCACCCCTGCCATCAAAACATCGCCCTACGGCGTCATTATTACCTACTTTTTGAATTTATCGATATTTGCAATCGTCGATTTCTTCATTCTGAAAACACACGGCAGAACGCTTTCGCAACATTTCTTCCTGTTCAACCTTTTCCTGCTCGGGCTGATGTATTACGAAGCCTCGCGCCGGAACAGTCTTGCACCTTCGATTTCCGAAGCCCGCCTCAGCGCGCTGACCGCCCGCATCCGCCCGCATTTCCTGTTCAACAGCCTCAATGCCGCCATCAGCCTCATCCGCCTGCGTCCATATGATGCGGAAAACCCTGCTGGAAAAACCTCGCCAACCTCTTCCGCGCCCAACTGCGCGACGGCAGCCAGCAGCACCTTTAGACAGGAAATCGAATGGGCGCAGGAATACATCGCCATCGAACAAATCCGCATGGGCCATATGCGCGTGCAGGTGATGTGGCAGCACCAGGCGCCCGATGACGCGGAAACGCCGCACCTCCTGCTCCAACCCCTTTTGGAAAATGCGGTCTTCCACGGCGTCGAATCGACCCACCGCCCCGGCATGATTACCGTGTTTACCAAGCTCAACAAAATCATCCATCTACATCCGCATCGAAAACCCGCACACCCCGCCCGAAAGCAGCGAAACGCCAAACCGCACAAAGGCAACTCAATGGCATTGCACAACCTCAAAGAACGCCTGACGCTGATGTACGACAACGATGCCATCCAAAGCCGCCAACTCGACGGCATTTTTCCGCGTCGACATCCGCCTGCCTTACCGCAAAAAGCTCTGATGTAAACAGGCTGTTCGGTTAATACAACCATCTCAAAGGTCGTCTGAAAGTTTCAGACGACCTCAAAACAAACCACCGTCAACCTTATGAAAACCAAAACAATCTTAAAATGGCTTCCCGTGGTTTTGTCCGTCTTGGGCGCATTGGGTTACAGCTCGCGCGATACCGAAATCATCCGCTCCGGCGTGCACTCGCTTCTGCTCACAGGCGGCAGCCATCTCGGCATGGAGCCTTCGGCGCATTATTATCGAAACCGTCAAATCAGGGTCGTCTGAAAAATACTGCACACCAAAAGCCGTCCGCACACTCGAAAACGCAATCCACCACTCCCCCATACCTATCGCGGCAAAATCTCCAAAATCCACGACGGCGACACCTCCACGTCATCGACGAAGACGGCGCGAAACACAAAACTCGCATGGCGTATATCGATGCGCCCGAAATCAATCAGGCATACGGCACACGTTCGCGGGACAACTTGATTGATGCCGCCGACGGCAAAAAGGTGAAGGTACGCGTATTTGAAACAGACCGCTACCAACGCGAAGTCGCGCAAGTTTCCGTCGGGACGACCGATTTAAAACCCTCATGCAACTTCGCGACGGAGCGGCATGGCATTACGACAGCTACGCCACAACAAAGCAAAACCGCCTACACCGACTACGCCGCCGCCCAAAAACAGGCGAAACAAAAACGCAAAGGGTTGTGGAACGGTAAAAATCCCCAAGCCCCGTGGGACTTCCGCCGCGAAGAGCGCGAAAGGCAAAACGGCGGGCACAACGAACGCCGTCAAGAATCAGGCGGACAATGGTTTGGCATTTGGCAAACCGGTGGCTCTCGACATTAATTTTCTCCAAGCGGATTTTGTTTATAAAGCGGAAGATCTGCAAGGCGGAAACCGCAACAAGGTTGATACCTTGCGAGGATTTCCAACGCAACGGAAACTATTTGAATCTCGACAGCTCCCTAGTAGAAAAAGGTCGTCTGAAAATATTTTTCAGACGACCTTTAATGAATCTAAAAACCAACGGCATTGCAGCCAAGTCCGTTTGAGATGATCGACATCCGTCACTTTTGCAGACATTACCGAGCAGCTGACCGAATAATCTACTAGTCGGATGCCCCCATTGTTTGAAGCTGGCACGAATTTTTGCCGTTAGACAAGGCAGACACGTTGACCTTGACTTCGGTTTCGGGATCCTGACTGTTCCATATCGGATCGGCTTTCTATACACAAAATCCGCCGACCGGGAAGCGGTACGGATGGCTCAAAGAATCATCGGCATACGGTTCAAAATCTTCACGCCCGGTTCATCATCGCGGCTTGCTTCTTGATAAATCTTCTTCACCAAACGGATCTTTAGCATTGTCTCCGCTTGCAAAAGAGACGAGACGGAACCAGTAACGCAGCGAGTATTGTTGCTATTTTGTTCATATTATGTTTTCCTAAATATCGAATCTGCACTCCGCCACCGTCCAACCCTATTGAAACCATACTCAGTACTGACTTGGCAGGGTTCAGCCGTAAAAACATAAAAGAACGGTATCCATTGGATCTGCTTTTTCAAACCGACGTAAACGTCATCACCCATTATCCATCCTATAAAGAGGTCGTCTGAAAGTCGCCTGCATGCGCGATTGTCCGTCCGTCCGCACGCGCGGAGATGATGTGCGCACCTGTCTCGCAGGCTGGCTGGCGTGCGCGGGTGCTGAGTCCGGTTGAAATCGAGCCTCGACGAAGCGGAGTGCGCGCTTGGAGAACATTTTTCCCGCGGACGCAGTGTTTTTAGGTCAGTCCGACGGCGGTTGGAAACCGCTGCGCGTGTATGTGGATTTTTCAGACGACCTGAAGGTTCAGGTAGCGGTCGGTCAGGCAAGCGGTCAGGGCTTTGCAGCGGTGTGGCGCGAAAAATGTGTCTGTGCTGCAAGAAGGCAACGACAGCGAGGCGGTGTTGGTGGCTGCCGAGTTTGGGACACGCTGCCGCAGGGCGCACGCGTATTGATTGTGCGCGGACGCGGCGGGCGCGATAGGCGGAGTCGTTAAAGAAAAAGGTTTTGCAGTGAAATCGCGGGAAGTGTATCTCAGACGACCTAATGAAACTGGCAGGATTTTGATGCCGAATCCATTGATGCCTTTATCGCTTCGGCGAACTGGTGCGCGGGGCTGTTTGCCCAGGTTCCGCCGCAATTTTTCCCGATTCTTCGAATCCTTGTTATACTTCACCCATCATCCGCGCATAGCCTGACGCACTTTCGTCAGGCGGGTGCGCGCCATACGGTCACGTCGCTTCTCTGAAAGCGGCACTCTCATCATTTCCTAAGCGAGCAAACCGATGAGCCGGTCTGAAGACAATCCATCCGAAGCAAACGAAGCTGGTCGGCCGATTATCGTCGACAGTCAGGACAACGCGGGTCGTCTGAAACAGCGGCTCCGGAAAAGGCCAAGCAGCCTCAAAACCTCCGAATACGCAGGAACACACATGTCTCGAATCTAAAAATCTTCCCTTAAAACCAACCCGCCCTCGTCATCATCAAACAATCCGGCGGCAGAGGGCTGGCTGGTAGGCGCGCTGGTGCTGGCGCTGCTGGGTCGGGCGCAAGCGGTTTTTGTTTGCGCAAGGACAAAATGTCTTGAAAAACCAGGAGCTTTCGTTTAACCAAAAGCTCGATAAAGCCGCCTTGGGCGAATCTGAAAACGCTTTACTCCTGGAAAGACCATTTAAACCGTCAAACCGCTATCCGATGCCGAACTGAGCGCTCAGGCAAAGCCCAAATGGCAAACAGCGAACAACCCGTTGACGCAAAAAGCGTATCAGGAGCTGACCAAAGGGCGCGTCAACTGGCTGGTTGACGGCGAAACCATGATGAACCTCGCCTCGCAGCAACTGCTGCTGTCGGGCAACGTACAAGGCGCGGCGGCGGTGTTGGAACATATCGACGGCCGCCTGAGCCGTTTTCGACCAGCCCGAGCTGCTGCCCATCAAACATGCCGTCAGCCATGATTTGGCGGTATCGAAAAACCGTCCGTATGTCGATATTTCCGGCACGGCGCTGCGCCTCGACCGTTTGAAACCGCCGTTTCCGCCTCGCCGCTGGTGTTGGACGGCGTATTGCAGCCGGGCGAGCAGGCGCAAAGCAACGGCGCATCTTCAGGCTCTTGGTGGCAAAATACTTGGGATAAATCTTTGGTTGCACTGAAAGGGCTGGTGAAGTCCGCCGACTCGACAGTAAGACGCGATGCTGCTGTCGCCCGAACAGGCGTATTTCGTCCGCGAAAACCTGCGCCTGCGTTTTTGATCGCGCGTACCGCGCTGATGCAGCACAACGGCGAGGTTTATCAAAGCTGACTTTTGAACTACGTCGAAGCCGCGGGTCAAACAATACTTTGACGGCAAATCGCTCCGCAACACAGGCATGGCTGAAAGAGTTGTCCGAATTGAAAGCGCTGACGTGCGCATGATTTCAGACGACAGTTTGAAAGCCAGCCTCAGCGCAATCCGCGTTTGTCAAGACGGTAGCGCGCACCGGCTGCGCTGCCCGAACCTGTAACAACCGCCGCGTCCGCGTGCCTCGCCTCCGCCGCGCGTCCGAAGCGCCGCTGCCTCAAACCGCCTCGCAGGTGAATGAAACTGCTTCCGCACCGAAAACCGCACCGGCTCCGAGGGCTGCCCATCCTGCCATAAGCACGTACCCACCTGCGCAGAAACCCGCCCTTCCGCCCAAGCAGACACGAAGCCTTTAGAAGCCTAGCGCTGCCTTCCGAGGCCAAACTGCAAAACATTTTCGAGCGAAAAGAAAGCGGCTCCTGAGAAACAAAGCCGCCCTGCCGCCGATGCTGAGACCAAAGGAGGCCGTGCATGAAAGCCGTCGTCTGATTGTCGTTTTATTCGCCGCCGCAGTCGGCATCGTCCTAACTTCCGGTATTTACACGGGTACGTCTATATCGTCGTCGGACAGGTCATGATGCGGGTCAACCCGCACGCCTTTATCTCTAGGGCTGGTTCTGTTTGCTGTCACCCTGCTTTCCTGATCAAACTCATCGTCGGCCTGATGAGACATCCCCGCCCGTAGTGCACAGCGTTTCGGTACGGCGCGCAAAGGCCGTCAGGCAGCCGTTGCTTTGAACAGCGCAGGTTTTCATGTTTTGAAGGCCGCTTTGAAAAGCGGACGAAGCCGCCGCAGTATTGGAAAACAGCAGCTGGCGACAACCGCAATCTCGCGTTGATGCTGGGCGCGCACGCCGCCGACCAAATGGAAAAACTTCGAACTGCGCGACCACTACCTGACAGACATCGAAAAACTGCCGAACAAACAGCAGCTTTTCCTGCCATCTGTTGTTGGCGTGAATCCGCACCGGCCGCCGCGATTATCCGACCGCCCCTAGAAAATCTGAACGCCGCCGCGCGCATCCATCCCAACCTATCCCGCCTGCCCGCCTGCAACCGCGTTATGCCTTTGACCACGGCGATGCAGAAGATGTGTTATGAAACCGAAAAACTGATGAAAGTCGGCGATTAACGATTTTGAAGCGGAACAATACCAAAAGCTGGCATACCGCCGCCTATTAGTGGAAGCGATCAGACGCAGCCAGTCTGAAACCTGTCTCGAAGCGCATTCGAGAGACTCAGCGGATCGAATTGTGTGTCGCCATTGCCGAGTACGAGCGTCTCGGACTCTATACCGAAGCCGTCAAATGGGTGCGCCAATGCTACCGCACAAAACCGCCGCCCCTGAACTTTTGGAAGCCTTCGTCGAAAGCGTCCGCTTCTTCCAACGAACGCGGCCAGCAAAAAGCCATCGACCTTGCTGATTCTTGGCTGAAAGACAAACCCGACGACGCACCGCTCTTGAGTGTACTCGGACAGCTTGCTCATGGCGCAGCCTCCGTGGGGCAGGCGCAAAGTTACCTCGAAGCCAGCATCGCCCGCAACCGAGCATCGCCGCCCGCCTCATGCTGGCACGCGTACCGACGAAACCGGACAGCCGCAAAAGCTCGAGGAACAGCGGGAAATTGGTTTCGGAAGCCGTCTCCGATGACGACTATCGCGGCGTTGAGCAGCATAGCTGAGTTTGGGAAATATCTTTATCTGGGAGAATTTGATGGGACCTTCAGATCCTTTTTAAGGAAAAAGAAAGAAATATTTGAAATTGGAAACGCCTACTTATCGCCAAAAGTTAATTGATGTTTGGAAAAGAGCATTAATGGAAAACGAAAAATCTTGGGTGCTCTTTTAGAAATGGTACTTGCGTCATTTTACTTGAACCGAAAAAGATCTGAGAAACAGGCTAAAGAGATATGTAAGCAAATGGGCAGTTCAAATAGGAACACCATCTGCAGATTTTGGCATTATCACTTTAGATAGCGGCGATGGATATGCTGTTTCATGCCATCATCCCGAGAATTTTACACTAATCCTAAAGAACAAGGATTGATGAAGATTTCAAAATCGGTATCGAAGGGCGCCTCATCGCGATTGTGATGTTGAAGAACTCAAAGTTATCCATATCGAAGATAAACGCACCATTGAAACCCCATGAAAACTCTGCGCCGTTTAATCATCTACTGATGATTACCCTAGGCAAATGTGCTCGTCCTCCCCTTTTCAGACGACCTTTCATTGCGGAAACCGCCGCAAAGGTCGTCTGAAAACTGCTTTCTTCCCCTGTTTTACAAAACAAACCGAAAAGTCCCATACGACCTCTTTGAAAAACGACACCTTCCTCCGCGCCCTGCTCAAACAGCCCGTCGAATACACGCCGATTTGGATGATGCGTCAGGCGGGCGTTATCTGCCCGAATACAAAAGCCACGCGCGCGAAAGCGGGCAGCTTTCTCGATTTGTGTAAAAACACCGAATTGGCAACGGAAGTCACCATCCAACCCTTAGAACGCTTCGATTTGGATGCGGCGATTTCTATTCTCCGACATCCTGACCGTCCCCGACGCAATGAGCTAGGGTCTGTATTTTGCCGAAGGCGAAGGCCCGAAATCGAACGCGCCTTGCAACACGAAGCCGACATTGCCAAGCTGCAAGTTCCCGATATGGAAAAACTGCAATACGTCTTCGACGCGGTAACTTCCATCCGCAAAGCATTGGACGGCGCGTACCGCTCATCGGCTTCTCCGGCAGCCCGTTCACACTCGCCTGTTACATGGTCGAAGGTGGCGGCAGTAAGAATTCCGCACCATCAAAACCATGATGTACTCGCGCCCCGATTTGCTGCACAAAATCCTCGACACCAACGCCCAAGCCGTTACCGCTCACCTCAACGCCCAAATCGACGCGGGTGCGCAGGCTGTGCAGATTTTCGACACTGGGGCGGCGTCCTGAGCGACGCGGCGTTTAAAGAATTCAGCCTCAAATACATCCGCCAAATTGTTGCCGGATTGAAACGCGAAAGCGAAGGCAGACGCGTTCCGTCATCGTGTTTGCCAAAGGCGGAGGACTGTGGCTGGAAAGCATGGCGGAAATCGGCGCAGACGCATTGGTTTTGGACTGGACGTGCAACATCAGCGAAAGCACGCCGCCGCGTCGGCAACCAAGTCGCCCTGCAAGGCAACTTCGACCGTTTGCCCTCTTTGGCACGCCCGGAATCCATCCGCACCGAAGTCGCGCGCATCCTGGCTGACTACGGACACGGCAGCGGCTATGTCTTCAACCTCGGACACGGCATCAACCAACACGCCGACCCCGAACACGCCAAAAATCTTAGTCGATACCGTACACGAACTGTTCGCGCCAATATCACGCTTGATTGAGTGCGTATCGCAAAAGGTCGTCTGAAAAATCGCCATACTCGTTTTTCAGACGACCTTGTATATACTTCATCATCTGAACCTTACCGCCTCAAACCAGTCAGACTCAAAAATATAGTGGATTAACTTTAAACCAGTACGGCGTTGTCTCGCCTTAGCTCAAAGAGAACGATTCTTAAGGTGCTGAGCCACCGCGAATCGGTTCCGTACTATTTGTACTCGTCTGCGGCTTCGTCGCTTTGTCCTGATTTTAGTTAATCCACTATACATCCGCTCCCGCCATTCCTCTACCGCTCATCGAACACGACTTTTCTAAAAAGACATCACCTGACAGAAATCTCATTTTCGCCCACACCTGCGCTCGCGCTCGGCTGCGTCTTTGCGCGTGTTGTACAAACAAAAACATTACTCCACGTCTGCCTGGCTGATTATCCTCTCCTTTCCCTGTCCTCGGCACCATTGCCTCACCCGTTTATCGGCGAGCCGCGGCTCGGCACGGCGCGGGCAAAGCGCACGGGCGAGATGAACCGCTTTCTATCAAAGTTTCGCCGAAACCTACCTTCCGACATCTACCTCGGCGTCGGCGAAAACGTCAAATCCCGTTATCACGGCATCAGCAAAGTCGCTGCGAGCGGAACGGGACTCGGCGCCACGCGCAACAACGCCATGACGCTGCTGTCCACCACCGATGAAATCATCGACACCATCGCTTGCCGACATCCGCGCCGCCCGCCATTCCTGCATGCTCGCCTTCTACATCATCGAACCCGAAGGCAGGATAGAAGAACCGTTAAACGAAACCCTTGCCGCCGCCGACAGAGGTTTGATTGCGCCATCCTCGCCGACGCTGTCGGCAGCAGCCGCTTTTTCGACAGCGGCTGGTAGAAACCCTGCGCGAAGCCGGCATAGAAGTCCACGCCTCCTGCCCGTCGGCGTCTGGCGCACCTTCTTCACCCCGCACCGATCTGCGCAACCACCGCAAAATCCTCGTCATCGACAGCAAAAATCGGCCACCGGCAGTTTCAACCTCGCCGATCCCCGCTTCTTCAAAAAGATTCAGGCGTCGGCGAATGGTCGGACGTCATGATGCGCTGCACCGGCCCGCTGGTACTCGAACTCTCCGCCGTCTTCTTTGCCGACCTCGTCGAAAACCGACGAAAACCTCGAAAGCGTGCAGCAATATTCGACACAGGCGCAAGAGCGCATTCCCGAAATCCTTCCCGAAAAAGGGTCGCAGGCGACATCGTCGCCCAAGTCATCCCCTCCGCGCCCGAACAAGGCAGCCACGTCATTTACGAAACCATCATCAGCGCGATTTACGCCGCTACCAAACAAATCACCATCACCACTCCCTATTTCGTCCCTCGACGAACCCCTCCTGATGGCATTGACCATCGCCGCCAAACGCGGCGTCAGTTACCCTGATCCCGCCTGCCAAAAAGTCGATTCCTCATGGTGCGCTACGCCTCCCGCGCCTACTACCCCATGCTGCTCGACGCAGGCGTCAAAATCGCTATGATTCGAAGGCGGCTGCTGCACGCCAAAACCATGACCATAGACGAAGACTACGCCCTCTTCGGCACGGTCAACATGGACATGCGCAGCTTCTTCCTCAACCTCCGAAATCAGCCTCCCGCCATCTACGACCGCGACATCACCAGACAAATCTGCAACCCCAACGCGACTACCTCAAAAACAGCAGCTACATCACCGTCAAAGCATGGCAGCAACGCTCCAAATTCCGCGGGTTGATAGAAAACACCGTCCGCCTGATGAGTCCGCTGTTATAAGCAGGCTTACCGTTCACACAGCACAAAGCGTCGTCTGAAAAGCTTTGGAAACCTTTTTCAGACGACCTTTTTGTTTGGATAACAGTTGTCAGCCCGAAGACAGATAGATAATATAAACCGAATATTTTTCAACTCGCCCGCGCCCTGTAAACGAATATTCCCGGGCTTGGTGCTTGTAAAATTTGAGTCAAAAGGCAATCAACAATGAAAAAGACTTGAACCAAACACTTGAATCGGCGCAACCTGTGGTTGATTGTCGTCAGACAGTTTCTTTTTCCCGTCCTTATGACGGCGATCGTGAAAAATTTATCGTTACCACTTCTCCGGAGGAAGCCAGATATCTGTTAGGCGATGAATGGGATGAGTGCAGGAAATTATAGATGCTCAACAATTCTCGGGTTTGGAGGATTTTTGATTGGCACTACTTGATTGGTCGTAAATTAATTAAGACCAATTGTCTGGGAGCTCTAGATAAGAATTTTACATGGGGCAGATAAAAACTCACAGATAGAGGGTGTAGTAAACTTCTTGAGGAAACAATGCCTTTATTATATGAGATATTTTATTGAATTGTTACGCCAATAATTATATGCCGGAAATTTGAAAGATATTTTGTATGTTTTCCAACATAACGGTCTCCCCTTTGCGGTTGGAAAGGAGATTATCCGGAAGGAAAAATGATCGTTTTTCTCAACGAATAAAGGATGAGAAAACTGTAATCCCGTTTGAAATCTTAATTCATGTGTATGGGTTGGGTTTGAAAAGGTCGTCTGAAAAATTTGAAACCTGTTTCAGACGACCTCGAAGTCAACATCCCGTTCCACTTCAAGGTCAGTATTACGACCCTGAAATCGAGCGGTTCGTGAGTCAGAGTCCTATTGTGTTTGCCGAAGGAGTTAAAACATGGAGTAGATAAAGATAATTATTGTTGCTGTATGCTGCTAATCCTGATGAACAAGTTATCGGAGACTTTTGAAGTGAGATATTCAAGGTTCTGATTACACTGTCAATTTATTCATTGATGTCATTAATCAAAATTAAAAATGATGAAATAGAAAAACTGGCAGGGAACAGGCACATGCACACACAATTTCCATAACAAAAGATAAGATAAATATTTTTAACGAATTTACTTGAAATGGAAGTAACTATTTATAACTTTGGATACTTTTTGTCCCTTTTTATATCAATGGAAAAATTGATTGAAAAGTGGGACCATAAATCAAACTTGATTTTTGATCATTATTCACAAAGTCAGTTTTGAGTCTGTTCTCTCCAACAGAATTATTTGTACCCCAGCACCAAATGTTGAAGCATGGTAAAACTAGCTAAAACTAATTAAAACGGGATTATTGATATGAATATACAGAATGGAATACTTTGTTGTTTCAAATACCTGATATTGTTTTGAATGGTTTTAATAAAAGCAATAGTTGAGCTATGGCCAAATTGCATTATTTATGAGAATGACAAACTATTTGATGGCAGTATGGGCATGTTAAAGATCATGAAATGAGAATTTCTCGAAGAGAATGCCTCATAAACTCGATCAACATGGAGAAGGCCAATATCATTGGCATGCTACAGTACTATCAATCATTAAGAATGAATACAATGGCAGATTATGCATATTATATGGTATGAAGACTATATGATGACTGTCCTAAAGACAGTATCTTGAGAAAGAATATTTTATACTCATGAAGTGTATTACTACACTCTTATATTACTGGCTACACATGAACATCCTTTTAGCAGATAATTAATATTTTAGGATATTCTTTTAAAGAAATCTGAAATATAATTCAATTAATCAACAATATAGAGATGATTTTTAAAAATTTTTGAAGAGTTTGAATCAATTTTAGATAAATTATTTGATAATGATAAATGACAGCAGCTGATAGAATCATGGAAAAATCAGATAGATATATTTGCAAACTATCTTCCTTGGAAGAAATTGATCAGTATCTATGGTTTTATGTTTCTGTCCGTAGATTGCAGAATCTTTGCAGATTTCAGAAATTATGAACAATTAGTGTCTTCAAACAAGATAAAATCGAGGTGATTTAGCCAACATGAAGAAAAATGTCCGCTAGATGGTTTTAGTTAAGGATAGATTGGCTCAAAAGCACATTGATGAGGTCGTCTGAAAAGCTTTGAAACCGTTTCAGACGACCTCTTCTTAAAACAAACCTGCTTACAAAGGAAATATGCCCATGAACCCCATCCGTCCCTTCTAGACCATACCCGCAAGTCCACGAGTCCCTGTCTTATCGATGAAACTTTCGGTCATCATCGGCGAAGTGTCGCTTTGCCGAAGACGTATCCGTCTGGCCCTAGCGCCGTTTTGCGCGGCGATGTGAACAGCATCAGCATCGGCGCGCGCAGCAATGTACTGGGACGGCAGCGTCTGCACGTTTCGCACAAAAACGCAGAAAAGCTGAAGGCTCGCCCCTTATCATCGGCGAAGACGTTACCGTCGGACACAAGTCAGCTGCACGGCTGCCGTATCGGCGACCGTGTTTAATCGGTATGGGAACAATTATTCTGGACGATACCGTCGTCGAAAGCTGACGTGATGATAGGCGCAGGCAGCTTGGTGCCGCCGCGCAAACGCGTCTGAAAGGCTATCTTTATGTCGGCTCGCCCGTCAAACAAGTCCGCCCGCTGGACGGACAAGGAAAAAGAGTTTTTGAAAATATTCGGCCGCGCATTATGTGCGGCTGGCAGATGTCATAGCCAATCAAAATAAGCCCTGCACTACCTTATCGCTATAATTGGCGGGCTTTTCTGCCTGCTCCTGATTTTCAGACGACCCGTCCCTGATACCGACCATGAACCCCGAAACCCCGCAAGATTTCTACATGCCCACATCCCCGCGACCGCCCTGCTCGACCTGGAGCGTGTTGGAAAACCACAGCGGAACAAACCGCATTGCGCACCCCACGCCCCCAACCGCAATCATAAAAACGCCAGCCTTCGGCGGCAGTATCGCGTTGGCGGCAACCGTCGGCGGCTGGGCAACTGTTCATCTCCATTGCGGAATCGGATGGCAATATCGTCATTCAAGAAGGCACTACCCGCTCACCTGCGCCCCTGCACGAGGCGACCTGACCCATCATCACACGCAGTCCGCCGGCTGAAGAGTGGCAAAAACTCAAAACCATGTTCCGAGCGCCATAAAAAGGGAAAAATCGCCCTGCAGACCGAAATCTATTCGGAAAAACGAATTGCTGCTGTCTTTGACGGACGGTTTGTATTGCGAGATAAGGTATCGGCTGTTTCATAGACAAAGGTCGTCTGAGTCCTCAGACGACCTCTATATCCAGCGGATGTCTCATTCACCCAAAGCCAAGCAAACGCTGCGTCCTTGCCTTGCAGCAACACCAGCGTTCGGCAGGCGGAGGCTGTGTTCGACATTCCAGCCCGATGCCGTGTGCGGCAAGTTCGGCGGCGATTTTGGGATGGAGGAACTGCTGCTTCTCCCCTGTGCCGATGATGATGACTTCGGGCAAGCCGTCCGACTCGGAGGTCGTCTGAAACGGGTCGGCAGCAGTCGGTTCGAACGGCGTTTGCAGGTTCAGTGCTTCGATTTTGCCGTTGCGCCAGATGATGGGCGCGGTGTAGGTTTTGCCGCCTGCTGATTGCGCCCGCCCGATAAGCGGTCAGGCTTAGGGTTTCATCGGTTTTGTTTTCTTCAATCAGCATTTTTCTTCCGTTTCTTTTCTCGGCTTGATATATCACTTTCAAACGGGCTTGCCGCCCTTTCGCCGCGTTCCGTAAAAAGGTGCAAAATCAGGCAATTTTCAGGTAGGATGGGCGACTTTTAGCCTGCGCTCTTCCGCCCTTGCAAAATCAGCATCATCAATCACGCGGCGGCGGTGCGTTTCGGGCTTTCTGAATTTCTGTTTTTACTTTTTGATTTAGCAGAATCGGCTCTGCAAGGAGGCACAATGAAGCCAGTAAACATCGGTCTTTTAGGTTTAGGGTACGGTCGGCGGCGGTACGGCTGCCGTGTTGCAGGACAATGCGGCGGAAATCAGCCGCCATTTGGGACGCGAAGTGCGCATCAGTGCCGTATGCGACTGAGCGAAGAAAAAGCCCGCCAAATCTGTCCGTCCGCAGCCTTTGTCAAAGACCCGTCGAACTGGTCGCGCGTGAAGACGTCGATGTCGTCGTCAGAATTGTTCGGCGGTACCGGCATCGCCAAAGATGCGGTATTGAAAGCCATTGAAAACGCGCAAACACATCGTTACCGCCAACAAAAACTGCTCGCCGAATACGGCAGCGAAAATCTTCCGCTGGCGGAAGAAAAACGTCATGGTGCAATTTGAAGCGGCGGTAGCGGGCGGCATCCCGATTATCAAAAGCCCTGCGCGAAGGCTCGCCGCCAAACCGCATCCCGCAGCATCGCCGGCATCATCAACGGCACCAGCAACTTTCATCCTCGCGAAATGCGCGAAAAAGGCAGCGCGTTTGCCGACGTATTGAACGCAAGCGTTGGCAGCTACGCCGAAGCCGACCCGACCTTCGACATCGAAGGCAACGACGCGGGCCACAAAATTACCATCACGAGCGCGCTGGCATTCGGTACGCCGATGAACTTTCCCGCCTGCTACCTCGAAGGCATCAGCAAACTCGACAGCCGCGACATCAAATACGCCGAAGAACTCGGCTACCGCATCAAACTTTCTGGGCATCACCCGCAAAACCGACAAAGGCATCGAATTGCGCGTCCATCCAGCCCTGATGCCTGAAAGCCGCCTCTGGCAGAACGTCAACGGCGTGATGAACGCTGTGCGCGTCAACGCCGATATGGTCGGGCGAAACCCTCATATTACGGCGCGGGCGCGGCGCATTGCCCGACCGCTTCCGCCGTGGTTGCCGACATCATCGACATCGCCCGCCTGATTGAAGCCGATACCGACCACCGTACCGCATCTGGCGCTCCAGCCCGCCCAAGCCCGCGCAACCATCCCTGCCTATGGACGAAAATCACCAGCAGCTACTACCTGCGCGTCCAAGCTCAGACGAACCGGGTACGCTAGCAAATCGCCGCCTTTTGGCAAAAGAAAACGTGTCCATCGAAGCCTTAATCCCGAAAAAGGCGTGATCGACCAAAACGACCGCCGAAATCGTGATTCTGACCCACAGCACGGTCAGAGAAAAACATCAAGCGCGCCATTGCCGCCATCGAAGCATTGCTGCGTGAAAAACGGATCACGCACGATCCGCATGGAAAGCCTGCGTATGACTGAGCCGAAAACGAAAATGTCCGCTGAAGAGCAAGCCGCGGCGCGTAAAAGCGAAAGCCAAACCGCACCATCCGCATGGGCGTGGGTTGTTTTGGCGCTGCTCGCCGCGACCGCCCTGCTCTCCCCAATGCGCCATGTCCAAACCGCAGGCAAAGCAGAACACTCCTTTGAGTCTTGTGAAAACATCCCCTTTGCCGAAAAATGGCAAAAACGATTTGAAAGAGCGGGCTTGATTCAAACAACAGCAAACTCGCCACGATCGACCACTGCACTGGTACGTGGGACAAGCCTTGACAAAACTTTCCGAAGAGCAAATCGTTCATTGGGCAAACTCAGCCACTAGAACAGCTCGACCTGCTCGCTGGCGGCGTGCTGCTGAAGATCGCGACAAGCAGTGTGTAGCAGGTTTGAAGGCGGAATAATCCGTTTTTGATATAGGTCGTCTGAAAAACCCGCTTTGTTTTCAGACGACTCTTTTATTGATAAGTGATCACCGCACATCAGGATGGAACAACAACTATGCTCGAATGATCGGTTTCTTCTTCCTTCCAACCATACCTTCAGTTTTTCCTCATCCAAAACCAATGCAGATTTTCTTCGTCCCATCCAATAACACGGGGACAAGCTCGTTATATTGTTCTTCTAAAACAGTGTCTTCATCGACATCAAGATTTCAACTCAAAACCGAATGCCTCTTGATGCGGCTTTGAGCCGTTCACGCATTTTTGTGACAGAGACTGCAATATTCTCGAAACATCAGGGTCAGCTTCATAGCGGATGCTTTGCGGTGGTAAACGAAAAACGGATTGTAGAGATAAAAGGCTGTCATCATGCAAGGTCGTCTGAAACCTTGATTTCGGTTTCAGACGACCTTGATACATGCTTAGATAAGATTAGGGATTGCACATTGATACCGGCGGTAACTGTCGTTTGCGCACTGTTGGCATTCAGGAAGGAAGCCGCCAGTTCCGCCGCAGCAGCGCAACAAGTGGCAACGCGCAATTGAGCCTCTCAACGTCATGGTACTCGCGCCTGCAGCGATGGTTTCTGATGTCATGGTCGGTACGGCGTTGCAATGCAAAACAAACATGATGTGCTCCGTGTTTTCTTTCGCTCAGTATTGATAGTGTGTTTTATTCTTAAACGTAAATATAAAATAAAAACAGTTTGCATTGCAAGATCGGTTCGAACGGTTTTATTTTGGTAATTTTCATTGATTTTCCTCTCCGATTGATTCAATAGATTGGAACCATATTCTAAAACAGCAAAGCCGCGCACGTCATAACATTTCACAAACAAATAAAAATACAGGCTGCGCAACGGCAAGACGGCGAGCTCGTACTTTTTATCTTTTCATTTTGCAATACCGCTATTTTCCTTTCACATCACTACCCACACTTCCGACCGTGAACCCGAGCGCAGCGGAATCCCCCAGAAACCGTAGCCGACGTGACAAAAATGTCTTCCGCCGATTTCTCGTAGCCGCAGGCAAGGCGGTAGAGGGTGCGCTACAATCAGGTTTGCCGGTGCGATTTGACCGTTGTGGACATGGGCCGGAAACTTGAACGTCAATAGGCAGTATGGCGCGCTCGACTTCGGTCGGGCGGTGGTCCATCAGGAAAACGGGCTGGTCGGTATTGTGGTTTTCCAGCAACCGAGAAACAGACGGACGGTCGTGGTCCACATCGTCGTTGCGGCCGACGAGCAGGAACGCATCGTGTTGCAACACTTGGTTGCCGAGCATCGGTAAATGCCTGCCGCTTCGAGGTCATGGCGGATACGCGCGCTGTCGCCGAACATATCGTGATTGCCCAGTCGCGTAAACGCCCAACGGCGCTTTCAGACGACCCAGATGCGGCTGCATATTCTCTTTGCGGTAGGCATCGACGTTGTCGTCCATCAAATCGCCCGGCAACAGGATTAAATCGACTTTTTCGCGGTTCGCGCTGTCCACCAGCTTATCCAGTTGCCGCGCGCCGAACAAAATCCCTGCGCAGGTCGCTTGCCATCCCGATACGCAGCGTTTTGTCCATTTTCTTATCGATCACGACGGTCTGATGACGGACGACGGGCGTATAGGCGTTGTACATCCTCAAACCGGACCAAACCTAATACGAACAGCGGCGCGAAACAAGCGCAGGCTGCGCGACAGCGACCGGCTTGCTACAAATTTGCGCGGCAGCAGGAACAGGACAAACGTCGCCAGTGCCGCATACATCACAAACAGCAGCAACACCATCCAAAACGCCATGATGCGGAACATAAATGTCCCAACCCAACAAAAGCCCAGTCAGCAGGCCGTTGGTTACGAAATACGACACTCATCAGCCAACGCCTGCCCGCCTTGCTCGACCACCGGCGCAAACAGCCATTAGCAACGAACGCCCCGAGTCCGAACGTGAAAAGCTGGAGCAATACAATCATGATCAAAAACATCGTGCCGAAACATAAAGCGAACCTGTTGAAAATCAAAAACAAACGGCGAGATTCGTCATATCCGCCTTCAGACTGAGGTCGTCTGAAAACCTTAAGTGCTCTAATAAATACCGCCTGAAAAATCCAATAAAACTGAAAAAGGAAACACAATGCCCCGCCCGCAAACCGCCATCATCCCCGATCACGCCTAAAGCCGGCATATTTATCGAAGCCGACATCCGCGACGGTCGCTACGATGACATCAAAACCGCCTGCCAAGCTCGCTTGAAGCTTTGGCGAAGCTGAAAACCCGCTTTCCCGAAGATATTTTAGGCATGACCATCGCCTTCGGCAGCGACGGCATGGAAAGCATTCGGACACAGAGGAAGGCGAGCGAAATCAGCCCTTCCCGTCATGGGCAACGCGCTCCCCTTCGACCCAACACGATATTTACATCCACATCCAAGCCCGTGCCAAAACGCCGCCTTCGCGCTCGCCCAATCCGTCTTTGCCGCGTTCGGCGACAGACATCAGCATCGCCACCGAGAACACGGCCTGCGCCTCGTATGAAGACCGCGGACTGGACGGCTTTGTCGATGGCACTGAAAATCCGCAAGGCGATGAAAAACGTCCGCAATGTCGCCATTATTCCCGAAGGCCGACCCGATGCTGGCGGCAGCTACGTCCTGCTGCAAAAATACCTGCACGACCTGAAAAATGGGATGCCATTCCGGTTGCAGAACAAGAAGCCAGCGTCGGCCGCAGCAAAGAAGCCAACGAAGAATTCAGCAAAGACGTTCGCCCTGCCCGATTCGCACCTGGGCCGCGTCAACCTGAAAGAAAACGGCGTGGGTCTGAAAAATCGTCCGCCGCAGCCTGCCCTTCGGCAAAATCAGCGGCGAACACGGCCCTGATGTTTCACCGCCTACCGCCATACCCCCGCACAACATCGAAGTACGGCTTTTACATATGTTCGCGATGCCGACGGAAAAACCGACCTGCTGCTCAAGCTATCTTTCCACCGCTGTGTCCGGCGCATACTACGCCTTCGGTCGAGCGTTTTGCGGGATTTGTAAAGACCGCGCGTTTGCCTGTATGAAATATTAGCCCTAAGACGAAGGTCGTCTGAAAACGCAGATTCAGGTTTTCAGACGACCTTTTCATGTTTGCGGTAGCAATTATTATTTCCGTTTAATTTCGAAACTAATAATAGGGAAACAGTTTTGCTGAAATATTATGGATTGCCGTTTTGCAGTCGGCGTCATCGCTTCGTTCGCTTTGCCGTCCGTACCGCATTGGGGCGTGTGGTTGCTGGCGGCATTAGTTTTGCTGGCGGCTTCGCGGCGGTTTGCGGCGGCAGGAATGATGCTGTATGTGTCCTGCTTGGCGCGGCTTACGGCGTGTTTCGGACGGAAGCGGCTGTGCAGCGCAATGGCCGCTGAACGGGGCTTCAGAGTCGGTGTTGACGGTTGAAGTCGCAGATATGCCGCGCGGCGACGGGCGGCGGGTGCAGTTTGCGGCGAAGGCGTGGACGGAGGATGGGCGGCAGTTTTGATTTATTGCGTCGGATTATCAGAAACGCGATTGGGCGGTGGGCAGCCGCTGGAAGGTGTCGGTACGGCTCGACCGGTTATCGGCGAAGTGAACCTGCGCGGGCTGAACCGCGAGGCTTTGGGCGTTGGCAAAACGGTTTGGATGGTGCGGGTACGCTGGGCAAAGGCAGGAGCTTGGTTCGCGAGGGCGGCGGTGTCGGCTTTGGCGGTGTGGCGCGATGCGGCCAGCCGCCGTTGGCAGGCTGTCGGGGCGACAGTCCGGATTTTTCGGACTGGTATCGGTCTGATGCGAGCTTTGAGCATGGAGCGAACAATCGGCGTTGAGGCCCGAACTGTGGCAGGCGTTCCGACCTTTGGAAGCTTGACGCACTTGGTCAGTATTTCGGGCCGCACGTTACGATGGTGGCGGTGTTGGCGGGTTGGCTGGTCAAACTGGTTCAGACGACTGCCTGGATACCGGCAAAACCGCGCGTGTGGATTTTGGCGGGCGGCGGCGAGCGGGCTTTGTTTTATGCGCTGCTGGCGGGTTTTCCGTGCCGACGCAGCTGGCGTTTTGATGTTGGCGGCGTTGCCTGGAGCTGTGGCGCGGCAGTCTGTCTCCGGGCTGGACGGCGTGGTGGCAGGCTTTGGCGGTGGTGTTGCTGCTTGATCCGTTGGCGGTTTTGGGCGTCGGCAGCTGCAGCTGATCGTTCGGCTTGGTTGCATGAACGTTTGGGCTTCAGCAGGTCATTCTGAAAAGAACGCGGCTGGCGTTTGGCTGCACGCGGACAATGGGCGGCGACGGTATTGTCGGTGACTGTTGGGCTATATTTTTGCGTCGTTGCCCATCATCAGCCCTTTGGTCAATGCGGCGATGATTCGCGTGTTTCTTGGGGTATTGACGCCTTTGGCGCTGCTGGGGAGTCGGTGTTGTCGTTCGCGCCTTTGCAATGGGCGGCGGCAGGGTTTGGCGGAATACACTTTGCGCGGCTTGGTTTGGCTGGCGGAGGTGTCGCCTGAATTTGCCGTAGCCGCCGCGCCCTGGCCGCTGTTGGTTTTGGCTTTCGCATGGCTTTGCGCTGGCTGTTACGCCGCGCGGTCTGGGTTGCGGCCTTGGGCGTGTTTGGTGTTGGCTGACGATTTGTGTTTTTACCGCCCCGACCGCTTTGGACGACGGGTTGGCGCGGATTACGGTGATGGATGCGGACAGGGTTTGTCGGTGTTGGTACAGACGCGCGACCGCAACGCTGCTGTTTGACACGGTACGGCGCAGGCGGCGCAAACGGGTATCGTGCCAAGCCTGAACGCCATGGGCGTACGCCGTTTGGACACGCTGATTCTGTCGCATCACGACGCGACCGACGGCGGTTTGGACGCCGTTTCCGATATTGAAATCGGCGAAACGCTGGCGGGACAGCCTGAGGTTTTATCGAACGCAAGAATTTTTGCGCCGAAGCGCAATGGCAATGGGACGGCGTGGATTTCGAGTTATTGAGGTCGTCTGAAAACCCGGTCGGTGAAGACAATGACCGAAGCGCGTCTTGCGCGTCGTTTCCGACGGACAGGCATTGCTGGTTACGGGCGATTTGGGCGTCAAAGGCGAAGCGGGGCTGGTAGAACGCTACGGCAGCTCGCTGTACAGCCAGATTTTGATATTGGGACACCACGGCAGCAATACGGCTTCCGTCCGGCGGCTTCCTGAACACGGTCTCCCCCAAATACGCCGTCGCTTCCAGCGGCTACGCCAACGCCTACAAACACCCCACTCCCGCCGTCCAAAACCGCGTCCGCGCACACGGCGCGACTTTGTTGCGGACGGATTTGTCGGGTACGTATTGTTTGAGTTGGGCAGTAATGAAAATCTCAAAGGTCGTCTGAAAAGGGATAAGTTTTATTGGCAGAAAAAGCCGTTTGAGTAAATGTGTTTGCTGTATGGAAGACATTGGCTTTTCAGACGACCCCTAAAAGCCCTCATGCCGCAAAAATATAGTTATCCTTGCTTTATGTGAATCCAGTTGTGGATATATCGGATTAACAGTTGATACTAAAAGGGAAAATAAGACTGCCCAGCAGGTAGGGGGTAAAATAGAGATTTCAGACGACCTTCATCGCGCGTTTGTGCATTATCCGTCTTCATTTACCGTCGCCCAAATGGCGGCGGTAAAACTCGGTCGATATCCGCTATCGCCTTTTCATCATTCGGCCTCAAATCGATTTTTCAATCGGCAAGCCGTATCAGCATCAGGTCTTCTTGTTCCGCCACCGCACAGCTGACTTCCCCGCTGCTGCGCAGATGCGCGATGAGTTCGCCCAACTGCCGCAGGGCGTTTTGCGTAGGCGGCGCTTTTGTTTGTCTTCTGCCATATGGATTCCGTTTCTCATAGACAATAAAAATGGCGGGGAATCAATCCCGCCATTATTCTACGGCATAAGCCGCACGTTTAATTAAGCAGCCTGAATGTTAGCAGCTTGTTTTGCCTTTAGGGGCCGGTGGTTACGTCGAAAGACACGCGTTGGCCTTCTTTCAGGGTTTTGAAACCTTCCATGTTGATCGCTGAGAAGTGAGCGAACAGATCTTCGCCGCCTTCGTCAGGGAGTGATGAAACCAAAACCTTTAGCGTCGTTAAACCATTTTACGATACCGGTTGCCATTAGAAACTTCCTATACTTAAAAATTAACAAAAATCAGCAAAATAAGGCATACAGCAAACTTAAACGTTCAGCGTTTCTCCCTAACTTTATATGCTTGGTCGAGTGCCGGCTTCTGCTTAACCGTCTTTTTACATTTGTTAAAGCCAAAACGTCAAGCCATACAAGGGAAAAAGTGCGAAAATGGCGGAAACCGACCAAAATACAACAGAAATCGAAATAAACCTTATAATCACTATATTTATAGATTCATTTGATATCAAACCTTTCCACAAGGTCGTCTGAAAACAAACCCTCTTCCACAAAGCTAAAATACTATGAACAACCCAAAACACATCACGAATCCGATACACTTTTAAGCGACCAAAAACCGCCCCGCCGAAACGTTACGGCGTATTTTTCTGCTGAACGACGATTACACCACGATGGAATTTGTCGTCGAAATCCTGACCGAAATCTTCGTGCTCGGACAGGAGCAGGCGGTGGCAGTGATGCTGTTGGTTCATCACGAAGGCAAAGGCTTGTGCGGCACTTACACACGGGACATCGCCAAACCAAAGCAGCAGGTCATGCAGCGGGCAAAGCCGAAAGGGCATCCGCTGCAATGTGTTATCGAGGAGATTTAATATGCTTTCACCCGAATTGGAACAGATTTTGCAGCAGCTTTACCGCGAGGCGCGTAAGGCTCATTATGAATTTATCAGCCTCGAGCATCTGCTTTTGGTGTTAATCGAAGAAGACGCCTCCGTCCCCAACGTCCTCAAGCTCTGCGGCGCAGATTTGAAAGTGTTGTCCGAACAGCTCGCCGCCAGCGTTGCCGAAAATACCCGCAGATTCCCGACCACCTTTTGGACACGGGTCGAAACCCAGCCCACGCTCGGCTTCCAGCGCGTCATCCAGCGGGCGATGGTGCATACCCAATCCGCAGGCAAAAGGCTTGGTCGAGCCTTTGGACGTTTTGGTGGCGCTGATGAGCGAAACCGACAGCCATGCCGTCTATTTCCTCAAAGCTGCAATCGGTTACGCGTTTTTGAAGTTTTGCGCTGCATTGCCCACGGCGCAACCGAAGACGACGAACACAAAGGCTTTTCAGACGACCCCGACAATGATTCAGACGACCCCTGTCGAATCGAAAAAGCGGCTCGTTGTCGGACTACACCGTCAACCTCAACGCCGAAGTCAAAGCCGGCCGCATCGACCCCTTAATCGGCAGAAAAACACGAAATGGAACGGCTGGTACAAAGTCCTGTGCCGCCGCCGCAAAAACAATCCGCTTTTGGTCGGCGAAGCAGGCGTGGGCAAAAACCGCGCTGGCGGAAGGCTTGGCGCATCAAATCGTCAACGGCGACATTCCCGACGCGCTCAAAAAATGCCGAAGTGTACGCGCTGGATATGGGCTCGCTTTTGGCGGGTACGAAAATACCGCGGCGACTTTGAAGCGCGGGTCAAATCCGTCTTGAAACAGCTCGAAAAAAATCCCGCACGCCATTTTGTTTATCGACGAAATCCACACCATCATCGGCGCGGGCAGCACCAGCGGCGGCACGATGGACGCGTCCAACCTGCTCAAACCCGCGCTGGCGAAAAGGCTCGCTGCGCTGCATCGGCGCGACCACCTACGACGAATACCGCACCATTTTCGACAAAGACCACGCCTTAAGCCGCCGCTTCCAAAAAATCGACGTGGTCGAACCCACCGTCGCCGAAACCGTGCAAATCCTGCGCGGCTTGAAACCGATGTTTGAAGGCTTCCACCAAGTCCGCTACACGCAAGGCGCACTCGAAGCCGCCGCCGAACTCTCCGCCCGCTACATCAACGAGGCGTTTCCTGCCCGACAAAAGCCATCGACGTAATGGACGAAGCAGGCGCGGCGCAACGGATTCTGCCCAAATCCAAACAGAAAAAAGTCATCGGCAAAGCGCAAATCGAAACCGTCATCGCCAAAGTCGCGCGGATTCCCTGAAAAACCGTGTCGCACGACGACAAACAAGTGCTGCAATTCCTCGGCCGTGATTTGAAAAACATGGTTTACGGTCAGGAAAAACGCCATCGACGCGCTGGTTGCCGCCGTCAAAATGTCGCGCTCCGGTCTCGCCCCTGCCCGACAAACCCATAGGCAGCTTCCTCTTCTCCGGTCCCGACCGGCGTCGGCAAAACCGAAGTCGCCAAACAGCTTGCCTACTCGATGGGCGTACCGCTGCAACGCTTCGACATGTCCGAACAGCATGGAGCGCCCACGCCGTATCGCGCCTTATCGGTGCGCCGCCGAGCTACGTCGGCTTCGACCAGGGTGGCCTTTGACCGAAGCCGCCAACAAACATCCGCACTGCGTGTTGCTTTTGGACGAAATCGAAAAAGCCCATCCCGACATTTTCAACGTCCTCCTGCAAGTCATGGATGCAGGCAAACTGACCGACAACAACGGCAAGAGTGCCGATTTCCGCAACGTCATCCTGATTATGACCACCAACGCAGGCGCGGAAAAGCCTCAGCCGCCCCAGCCTCGGCTTTACCGCCAAACGCGAACGCGGCGACGAAATGCAGGCGATCAACAAACTCTTCACGCCCGAGTTCCGCAACCGCTTGGACGCGATTATCCCGTTTGCGCCCTTGTCCGAACCCGTCATCGCCAAAGTCGTGGACAAATTCCTGCTCCAGCTCGAACACCAGCTCCTCGACAAAAAGTCGAAGCCGAATTCACGCCGGCATTGCGCAAAGTATCTGGCGGAAAAAAAGGTTTCGACCCGCAAATGGGCGCGCGCCCGATGCACCGCCTGATTCAGGAAAAAAATCCGCAAACCGCTCGCCGACGAACTCCTGTTCGGCAAACTCGCCGACGGCGGCTTCGTGCGGATGAGACTGGGATGCGGCGAAAAGAAGAAGCCGTGTTGAAATTCAAGAAAAACAAAGCCAAACCTGAAGCAGCAGCGGTTTGACGGATAAAAGGCAAAAGGTCGTCTGAAAACGAGATTTCTGTTTTCAGACGACCTTTTTCAATGGAATCGTTTAATTCCGCAGAATGATGTTCGTCAACGATGTTTTTCAGGCGGATGTTGGCGACGTGGGTGTGGGATTTGGGTGGTGTTGATGTTGGCGTGTCCGAGCATGAGTTGTACGGCGCAAATCGACGCCGTGGTTGACGGGTGGGTGGCGAAGGCGTGGCGCAGGCCGTGCGGGCTGAGCGAAGTGATGCCGGCGGCGTCCGCATAATTTTTTGACAATCATCCACGCAAGTTGGCGGGAGATGCCGCTGCGTTTTTGGCTGACGAAGACTTCGTCGCAGATTTTTGTTTTTGAGCAGCAGCGGGCGCGATTCGGCGCAATAGCGTTCGACCCAATAAACAGTTTCTTCTTCGCCCATAGGGCACGATACGCAGTTGTCGCCTTTGCCTATGGTGCGGATGCAGCCGCAGTTGAGGTCGAGATCGCCCAGTTGGAGCTTGACGGCTTCGGTTACGCGCAAACCTGCTAGCGTACATGACTTCGAGCAGGGCTTTGTCGCGCAGGCCGTGCGGCGTGTCGGTATCGGGTGCGGCAAGCGGGTTTTCGATTGCGCTTCGGTAATCAGGGTGGGCAGCTTTTGCGTCTGTTTCGGGGCTTTGAGGAAACGGGTCGGGTTGTCCGTCCGACGCTCGGTTTCTTCTAACCAGGCGTATAGGCGTTTGCAGGCGGACAGGGCGCGCGCCTGCGAGCTGTGCTTTTCGTCCGTCGCATAGACGGCGTCCGCCAAATCGGCGGCTTCGGCATCAGCCAAGTATGCCCGCCCGCTTCCAAGCGCGGCGATTTTTCAAATCGCGGCGGTAGCCCTTGCAGGTGTTGTGGCTGAGACGGTCTTGCAGCCACAGCGATTCGAGCAGTTTGTCTATGAGTTCGTCGGTCATGGGGTTTTACGGGCGGTCCGAAGATGGTGTATCGTGGATCGAATATGAGATCAGGACAAAGCAACCCTGCCTGATTGACGTCCATTATAAAAAGGTCGTCTGAAAATGAAAACCTGCTTGGACAGAACCCGCCAACCTCGTTTTCAGACGATCTTTTGCTGCATTACAGTTTATCAGGGACAGCGTTTCCAAAACTTCCTGCGCGTGTCCGGCGACTTTGACTTTGCGCCATTCGTGGATGATTTCGCCGTTTGCATCCAAAACGAGACGTGCTGCGTTCAATGCCCAAAGACTCTTTTGCCGTGACAGCTTTTTCAGCTTGATTACGTCAAACATTTTGACACGGTTTCGTCTTTGTCGCTCAACAATTCAAAATTAAAGCCTTGTTTGGCGCAAAAAATTCTGATGCGATTTCACGCCGTCGCGCGAGATGCCGACGACGGTATAGCCGAGTTCTTTAAATTGCGGCAAACGGGCGTTGAAATCCAGACCTTCAGTGGTACAGCCGGGCGTGCTGTCTTTTGGGGTGAAAATAGACAACCAGCGGCAGATGTTCGGCGGAATCGAAGTCGTTACCACTGCGCGAGGGCAAAGTGAATCGGTATTGGGTCGTGATGTCTCCTTTCAGACGACCTGTGGCGAAAAATGCTAAAGCAAAGGAATAAAATGAATCTAAAACATAGCCGCTTCGGCGTTTCACCACAATCTTGCAAACTGCGTCAGTGTTCGCTCAAATTCAGATAATTGCGCGTTCCTGCAAATCGTTCAGCGCATTGAGCAACAGTTGGAAATATTTCGTCATTGCCTTGCAAGTCCAACTCGTCGGCATTGACAGTCAGCAGCGGGGCGTTTTTGATAAAGGTGGAAAAACTGGCTGTATCCCTCGTGTATCCGCCCCAAATAGCCTTCGGGGAAAAGATTGATGATGCCGTCGCCGCGTTTTTGCAGGCGTTTGCGGTTGCCGTCCACGGCGGTTTTGCAGGTGAGATCACCAAATCAGGCGCGGGATACTGGGGCAGGGATTTTGTTTCAAATCGGCGAAGAGCTGCTGCTCGTCTTCATTCAACACGACCGGCGTGAAAATCCGGTCTTTCTCCAACGAAATCGGCGACGACCATGCCGCCTTGTGCGTATTCGTTTTTGATGATGTCCACGCTTTCCGCGCGGCGCATCAGGAAAAAAAGTTCGGTCGCCAAGCCATGATGTGAGGCGTTGGCGTAAAACTTCATGAGGAAGGGGTTGTGTTCGGGGTTTTCCGCCAGCGACAGCGCGCTGAAATGTTCTGCAAGGCGGCGGCTCAAGGCGTTTTTCCCGCTGCCGATGGAGCCTTCGACGACATATAACGATAGTTCATGGTTTGATTAATGATATTGTTTTTGATATTTTGGAAAGAGGCATTTTATCAGACCGACGGAATTTGCCCAAACCTGCCGCCGTCCTTCTTGAAAGGTCGTCTGAAAAAGCAAACGCTTTAGCAATTTCCTTTTTCAGACGACCTCACTGACTATACTTGCGTTCAATACGGGATTGACGGCAAAGCAAAGTATGTTCATTTACCGACAGGCTGAAAACGGTAAACCGTCCTGCCTCAAACGGCTTCAAACAGGCGTATTCCTTCATCGCCCGAGCGGCCGCCAAATCCGCCGCCCGTCCGTGTCCGCCCAAAACAAAATTGGGCAGGATTTCAGCCAACGGCTTCATCACAAAAGCTGCGTTCATGCGCGCGCGGATGCGGTAGGGTCAGATGCGGGTCGCTGCTGGAGATGCCGTCAAAATCGATGATGTCCAGAGTCTAATGTGCGCGGGCGTTTCGGAACGTGCGTTCCCGCCGAAATCCGCTTCGATACGGTTCAACACGGCAAGCAGCGAAACGCCGTCAATGAAGTGCGGACGGAACAGACGGCGTTGACGAAATCAGGCTGATTGTCGTAGCCGACCGGCGCGGTCACATACAGCGAGGAAGTTTTTCGATTTGAATCTGCGGATGCGCCTCCAGCGCAGACAAGGCGGCGCAGACCTGGCGGGCGGGTTCGGCAGGTTGCTGCCCAAAGGCGATGACGGCAAAATGGGTTTGCGGCATGTTCAGACGACCTATTTAAAACGGCAGCGTTTTTGGTTTTGGCAAGATAGACGATGCAGCCGACGCAAAGCCATCGACAACACGTAAATGGCGTAAAACTTCGGCGAACGCGGACGGGAGCGCATCAGCGACCATGCCCAGCCCGATGTAAACCAGCAGCAGCAGAATTTTTGCTGCCGAGCCACGGCGAATTGAAGGGCGAAAAGTGGGTAATCTTCATCAGCCACAAGCCGGTAAAAAGCAGCATGGTGTCGTTGAGATGGGGAAGAGCTTTTCCAGATACCCGCCAAAGGTTTATCAGGGATGCCGCCAAAGCAGGAAAAAGCGGATATTGAACACCAAAATGGTGATGGTGACGAAAAATCTGATGGCTGTATTTTTACAAACAGATGTTGCATAGCGGTCGCACGTTATTGTTTTTGAAAGAAGCGCCTATTCTACCCCAAACATTCATTCTTGACGTAACTTTTCAAACGCCAACAAATACGGCGGGCGGTTGCGGCGGTTGATAAAACCATAACGCAAAACAGCAAATTCATCCTGCGGCAACCGCTGCGCCCAATCTTCGATTGCCTGCGCTTCATGCCGCCCCGCCTCATGCCCGGGATACAGGACGGCAACCGCCAGCCCGCCCGTTTTCAGCAGCGATAAGGCGGATGTCAACGCGCGGATGCTGGTTGCCGCTTCTGTCGTACAGCTTTTATCGCCGCCGGGCAGTAGCCGAAAGTGAGTACCGCCGCGTCCAACGGTTTCCGCGGATGTGGGTAGCTAGATTTTCATGTCCGTCAATATCAGTTTCCACCTATCCGCCATGCCCGGCTTCTTCAAAGCGCATTCGGGTGTTTGCCAATGCCCTGCTCTTGAACGTCAAACGCCCACGCTTTCCCGCCGCTGCCGATCGAACGCGCCAGCATCAGCGTATCGTTGCCGTTTCCCGCCGTACCGTCCAAAGCGCGGGCATCGGGTTTTCAAAAGCTTGTTTGAGAAGCATGTGTGCAAAAGGGAGGATGTTTTCGAGCCGCATAAAGATGAAACCGTACAGGGGTCGTCTGAAAATAAAATACCTTACCGACCAAGCGGTAAGGTATCAGAATCGATTAATGCGTTACGTCATTATTCGGCGGGTTGTTGCACGGTCTCAACGAACCGGGGCAGCCGCGGCGGCAGGGTTTGTTCTCGTGTTGCAGGCTCACGGCACGGGCAGGAACGATCGTTGAGATGGCGTGTTTATAAACCATTTGGGTAACGGAGTATTACGCAGCAGAACGACGTATTGGTCAAACGACTCGACTTGCGCCTTGCAGTTTGATACCGTTGACCAGATAAATCGAAACCGGAACGTGCTCTTTTCGCAACGCATTCAAAAAGGATCTTGCAACATTTGTCCTTTAGCTGTCATATTCATAAGCTCCATTATTATGATTTTTGAAATCGTTTTGAAAACGAACATGGGTCGGATTATGGGACCCGAGACAGAGAAAAATTACCAACTATTTTTCCGTAAGAATATGCAAACCTCTATCAAAACGACGGGCTTTTCCAACGATTTTTGCGAATATGTTATACAAATCATTTTTAATACAAACGATTTTTACCATAGGGAACAGGTCGGCAGATTTGGATTTTTCAGACGACCTTATCATTAGATAAAAACATTTTTTATTACAATACCTTAGCTAAAATCTTTAAGAGGATTCACCTCCAACCGCCCTATTCGTCCCGACAGCAATCTAAAAGGGGCGAAGCCTCGCGGCGCCCCTTGTTCCATCAGATTTAGTTTGCTGTACTGTTTCTTCACGCTGACTTTGGTTTCTTTTTAAAACGGTTTTTCTCTTCCTTGACGGCCTTCGCGTTTCTCGATGCGGTTGCTCAGGCTGACGCGGCGCAGCGGTTTTTCTTCGGTTTTGTCTTCCGCATTTTTCATACGGGTTTTCCGAAACATTGTATTGAATCCGCAGCAGCGTGCCTTGCAGGTTGAAGGCTTTGCGGAACGTCTGGGTCAGGTAGCGCGTATAGCTGTCTGAAATCGCGTGCAGCGAATTGCCGTGTACGACAATCACAGGCGGGTTCATGCCACCTTGGTGGGCATAACGCATTTTCGGACGTACCAAACCTGCGCGCGGCGGCTGTTGGCGTTCGACGGCGCTTTGCAGGACGCGGGTAATTTTCGGCGTCGGCATCTTAATCATTGCGGCGTTGTAGGCTGCCTGAATGCTGTCAGAACAATCCGTCGATACCGCGTTCTTTCAATGCGGAAATGAAGTGGAACTTGGCAAAATCGAGAAATACAGTTTGCGGGAAATGTCGCGTTTGATTTGCTCGCGCCGCTCTTCGCTGATGCCGTCCCATTTATTGACGGCAACTACCAGCTCGCGCCCTGCTTCCAAGGCGAAACCAGCAATCGTGGCATCTTGATCGGCGATATCCTGCTGCGCATCCAACACCAAAACGGCAACGTTTGCCGCCTCAACCGCCTGCATGGCTTTGATAGCGGAGAACTTTTCCACCGCCTCATCGACTTTGCCGCGACGGCGCACCCGCGGTATCGATGATGGTAAACGGTTTGCCTTCGCGTTCGAAATCGATGTGGATACTGTCGCGCGTTGTGCCCTGCCATATCGAAGGCAATCACGCGCTCTTCGCCGAGAATGGCGTTAACCAGCGTGGATTTGCCGACGTTCGGACGACCGATAACGGCAAAAAAACAGGATGTTTTACATCGGCTTCTTCGGCCTCAGACTCAGGGAAGTTTTCTAAAATTTCTTCAATCAGGTATACACGCCGTCGCCGTGTGCGCCGGAAATAACGTGCGGCTCGCCCAATGCCAGCTCGTAAAACTCGGCGGCAAGCACGGCTCTGTTGCCGCCCTCGCCTTTGTTTACCGCCAGATAAACGGGGCGCGGGCTGGCGCAGACGGTCGGCGATGATTTTTGTCTTGCGGGGTCAAGCCGGTGCGGCCGTCCACCAAGAACACGACGGCGTCGGCTTCATCGACAGCCTGCAAAGTCTGCTTCGCCATTTCGTGCAAAATGCCGCTGTCCACAACCGGCTCGAAACCGCCGGTATCGATGACGAGATAAGGTTTGCTGCCGATTTTGCCGTGTCCGTAATGGCGGTCGCGGGTCGAGACCGGGCAGGGTCGTGCACAAGCGCGTCTTTGGTGCGCGTCAGGCGGTTGAACAAGGTAGATTTGCCGACGTTCGGGCGGCCGACAAAGGGCGATGGTGGGTTTCATGATGAGTTCTTTCTGTATCAAGTGTCGGTTCGGAAGCGAGACCTGCAACACGAGCAGGTGTTTTTCAAAACACGGTAGGTTAAAAAGGATAAGGGGTCGTCTGAAAATAGATTCAACAGAACAATGAGCGAGCTGGAATTTCCGTCCCATACAGCCATCTTCGACTTGGGGAACTTGCCTGCGCTTATCAACTTCAAATACGGTATGGCAAGTTTCATCCGGCCATAGTTAATGGATTTTACGCAATGAAAAAGATCATCTTAACATCACTATGCATTTTTCTCCCTGAATTTCGGCATTGGCTTATTGCTCGGCGTGTATCAAAACAGACCGACCACTCAAAATCATAGTCTCATTAATTATCAGCACGCTCTTTTATATCGTACACCTATGTATTTTCTACTCAAACGCAAAGCCGAATAATCTGCCTTTTCAGACGACCTGTTCGGCGAATCTTGTCCCTGCATGATACGTCTTCAAACAAAAGGTCGTCTGAAAATATAGTGGATGGAAAATTGCAATGATACGGCGTTGCCAACGCCCTTATGTACGATCTGTACGGTATGCGTTGCCGCCTTGTCTCATTTTTATCTTTTAATCCGCTATATAAAGTGGAACACAATTAAAACAGACAAGGCTTGCCGGAAAGATTCCGACAAAGCCGCATACGTCTCTCAATTTTTCAGACGACCTTATTTTTTGCGAATCCAGCTTCATTTGCAGCAATTCGCGTTCGATGGCGTCTTTAGGCAGCTTTTCCAAAGCCTGCTGATAGCTTTTGCGCAGCTTCTTTGGTTTTGTTTTGTACAGCGTAAACATCGCCTTTTGCTTCCAAAAGCAGCGGCTCGAAATCGGCTTCAACTTTCGTATTCAAAGCTGCAATCGCGGCATCGTATTTTTCTGCTGCAACAGGACGATGCCCAAACGCTGAGCCGCCAATGCTTGAACCAGCAGGGGCTTTTTGGTTTCAACACCCAGTTCAGATGACCTTCCGCCACATCGTAACGGCGGGCATCATATTCGGTCGCAGCCGCCATCAGCGTCGCTTGTGCGGCGGCAATGGAGTCCGGATAATTTTGCTGGAGGTTGGTCAAATCGGCATTCACTTCGGCTTGCGAGGCTTTTGCCTGCATTTTTATCGACGATTTTCGCCAATGCTCGGCAGCTTCCTGACTTTGCGAGGCTTTATGGCTCTTATCATGGTATAGCCCAAATAGCCCAACGCCGCCGCAATCAGCAGGGCAAACAGCCATCGGCCGGTACTTTTCAAAAGTATTTAAATTGTCTAATTCTTGTTGTTCTTCGAGATGGGCTGCCATTTATGCGTTCTTCCATTGTTGTAAAGTGTGGATTAAATCGTCGGCGGCGACGGTTTTGCTGACCGTGATGCGCCGTTCATGTCTTTAAGCGTAACCGTACCGTTCGCCAATTCGTCTTGCGCAACAATCAGGGCAAAAGCGCGCGCCGCTGTTGTCGGCTTTTTCATTTGCGCTTTCAGGCTTTGATAGCCGGAATGCTGCATCACGTTGAAACCTTGTGCGCGTAAGGCTTGCGCGTATTTCATGCTTGCAAATCCGCACCCTCGCCCTGATGCATGGCGTACACGTCAGGCGCGGCATTGACTTCCAGCGAACCGTATTCGCTAACCAGCAGCAACAGCCGCTCGATACCCATCGCAAAACCGATGGACGGCGCAGGAACTTGCCGCCGAGTTCTTCAATCAAACCGTCGTAACGGCCGCCGCCGCACCGTCGCCTGCGCGCCAAGTTTGTCAGTCGTCCATTCAAAAACGGTCTGGTTGTAATAATCCAAGCCGCGCACCAGCGCGGATTTTTCGACGTATTGGATGCTCAAGCCTTCCAGCATGGCTTTGAAACGGCTGTAATGATTGCGCGACTCTTCGCCAGATAATCGGTCAGATGCGGCGCGGCATTGCAATTTCCTGCAAATCAGGATTTTTGGAATCCAAAACGCGCAGCAGATTGGTTTTCAGACGACGTTGCTGTCTTCGTCAATTTGTCTTCATAATGGGTCAGATATTCGACCAAAGCCGCACGGTGTGCCGCCGTTCTTCGCGGTTGCCCAAGCTGTTGATTTCCAAAGTCAGGTAATCGCGGATGCCCAGCTTGTCCCACAAATCCGCCGACATGGCGATGATTTCCGCGTCGATATCCGGGCCTTCAAAACCCAACGCCTCGATGCCGACTTGATGAAACTGGCGGTAGCGTCGCTGCGGCCGTTCGCGGCGGAACATCGGACCCATGTACCACAGCTTTTGCGGGCTGTTGTACAGCAGGGTTATGCTCGACCACCGCGCGCAGGCAGGATGCCGTACCTTCCGGCCGCAGGCTCAGGCTCAAAAGAATCGTTGGAATCGGAAAAGCGTATACATTTTCCTTACCGACCACATCGGTTTCCTCACCGATGGAACGGACAAAACAAACCCGTCTGCTCGACAATCGGCGTACGGATTTGCTGATAACCATAAGCACGCGTCAACGGCCGACCCACATCTTCAAACGCCTGCCAAAACGCAGCGGTCAACTGAAATCTTTTTGTTCGACGGGCAAAGGTCGTTCATGCCTTTGACGGATTGGATTTTTGTGCCATTTCAAATAGGGATACCGTAATCAAAATAGTCAGCAATTATAGCTGATTTTTAAGGAGTTGTGAGGTTTCGGCAATGAAGGATTTGGGCTAAAAGGTCGTCTGAAAACCGGTGTGGCAATTTTTCAGACGACCCCATATTCCAAGCAGCCGAAATGCGGCAAGGATGACATGTAGCCTTTTTATTTTTGTTTTTTATAGTGGATTCACTGTTAAACCAGTACAACGTTGCCTCGCCTTAGCTCAAAGAGAACGATTCTCTAAGGTGCTGAGCACCAAGCCAAATCAGTTCCGTACTATCTGTACTGTCTGCGGCTTCGTCGCCTTGTCCTGATTTAAATTTAATCCACTATACTATACAATCCCATCATCCTTACCCAACCACCCGCCCAAACCGTGAAAATCCTCATCCTCGACGGCGGACAGGTCGGCTCGACCGTCGCGCAAAAACCCTCGCCCTCCGTTTCCAGCAACGACGTTACCGTTATCGACATCGACGAAAAAGCCTGCAACACATCGGCAGCCGCCTCGACGTCAAACCATACTCGGCAACGGCGCATCCCCGTTTATCCTCGAACAGGCGGGCGCGGCAGTTCCGACCTCCTGCTCCGCCCTGACCCGCAGCGACGAAACCAACATTGTTGCCTGCAAAATCGCCGCCGACCTCTTTAATGTCCCCAGCCGCATCGCCCGCGTGCGTTCCAGCGAATATCTGGAATACCTACCCCGAAAACGACGATCGGAAGACGGCAGCCTTACCGTCTTCGACATCACCGAAACCATCAGCCCCGAACGGCTCGTTACCGAACAGCTCGTCGGGCTGCTCAACTTCACCAGCGCATTGCGGGTATTGAGGTTTGCCGGCGACAAAGTCACGCTGGTCATCGTACCACAGGCGCGTAAAGGCGGGCTGCTCGTCAACCGCGAAATCGCCGACATCAACCAACACCTCCCCGAAGGCGCGGACTGCCAAATCTGCGCCATATACCGCAACAACCGCCCTCATCGTCCCCACGCCGCAAACCGTCATCATCGAAGGCGACGAGGTACTTTTGCCGCCGACATCAGCAGCGTCAACATCATCATGCGCGAACTGCGCCCCCAAAGCGCGCACCGCCGCATCGCGATTGCCGGCGGCGGCAGCATCGGCTACCGCCTTGCCAAGCAGCTCGAATCTAAATACGACATCAAAATCGTCGAACACAACCCCCGCCGCGCCGAGTGGCTCGCCGAAAACCTCGACAACACCCTCGTCCTGCAAGGCAGCGCCACCGACGAAACACTGCTGGACGAAGAATACATCGACGAAATCGACGTATTCTGCGCCCTGACCAGCGACGATGAAAACAACATCATGTCCAGCCTGTTGGCGAAAACCTCGGTGCCAAACGCGTCGTCACCATCGTCAACCGCTCCAGCTACGTCGATTTGCTCGAAGGCAACAAAATCGATATCGTCGTGTCGCCGCACCTCATCACCATCGGCTCCATTCTCGCCCATATCCGCCGAGGCGACATCGTTGCCGTCCACCCCTCAGACGCGGCACTGCCGAAGCCATCGAAGTCGTCGTCCACGGCGACAAAAACACTTCCCGCCATCGTCGGCAGACGCATCAGCGGCATCAAATGGCCGGGCGACTGCTACATCGCCGCCATCGTCCGTGCCGAAACGAGCAGAAGTCATCATGGGGCACCACACCGACACCATTGTCCAGACGGCGACCATATCATCTTCTTCGTCTCCCGCCGCCGCGTCCTGCCCGAACTTGAAAAACTCATCCAAAGTCAAAATGGGCTTTTCGGCTGACACCGTCAAGGTCGTCTGGAACCTGTTGCAGCAAAGTCAGAACCTTTTTCAACTTCAGTGAAGCCACGCTTTCAGACGACCCGACTACGAATTACCCAACATCATCCGTTTCCACATCCGATACCAAAAGGAAAATCCATGTTCGCCCCATCCTTGCCCGCCCTCGTGCTCGCAACCGCCCCTGCCCGCCGCAGCCGAAACCGACACCCTTCATTACAACATCGTCGAATTTGCCGAATCTGCCAATCTCGAAATAACCCGCGACACCATGACCGCCTGCTTCAGCATTGCTTCCGAAGGCAAAGACCGCGCTACGGTGAACAAAGCGTTTCAGAAAAATTCAACGACTTCAACAAAGCCGTACAAAACAACAAACTCAAACCGAAATCCTCAACCGCAGCGCCAGCCCGCGCTATGAATACAACAACAACGGCAAACGCATCCAAACAGGCTGGAAGAAGAAGCCGTGTTCAAAGTCGAAAGCAAAGACTTTGACGCAATCAACCGCCTGATTGACGAAACGCTGCAAACTGCCACGCTCAACCGCATCGGCTTCAGCATATCAAGAAAAACGCGAAGCCGCCGTCGATCAAGTCAGCAAAGCCGCCATCCTGCGCTTCAAAGACCGCGCAAGACTTAGCGAAAACGCTCGGTTTTTCCAACTACAAAATCGTCAAACTCAATTTAGCCACATCGGCAGCCGTTCCGCAGACAACGGTTTCGCCCGCGCCAAAATGATGAATGTCGAAGCTGCCATGTTCAAGCGTTCGGCAAGCGACGAAAACAACGCTATCAAGCCCCTTCTCCCGGCTCAGAAGAAATCAGCATCACAGTCAACGGCTGGGTGCAGATGATAAAACGCTCTTCCAACAAAAAGGTCGTCTGAAAACCCAAACCGGTTTTCAGACGACCTTTTTCCATTCAACAATCAAGCAAGCTGACTTCAGGTTGTCAATCAGACGCGTCGTTCCCAAGCGGGCGGCGGCGAGGACGACGAGGGCTTTTATCGCCGGTGCGTGCGACGGCGAGGCTTTTCGGCATGGCGGATTTTCGACGTAATCGACCACCCAGCCCGCTTCGGTCAGGCGGCGGACGGTTTCTGTTTCCAGACCGACATAATCGAGATTGCCGTTTTTGAGTTCGGCAGCGACGCGCTGCAATTCGCGGTACAGACGCGGGCTTCGGCGCGTTCGGCTTCGCTGAGGTATTGGTTGCGGCTGGAAAGCGCAAGTCCGTCGGGAGCGCGACCGGTATCGACGGGAATGATGTCGATATTGAAATTCGGGTCTTCGACAAAGCCTTTGATAATCGCCAACTGCTGATAGTCTTTTTTGCCGAAGCAGGCGGTATCAGGTTGGACGATGTTGAACAGTTTGCTGACGACAGTAGCGACACCGCGGAAATGACCGCGGAATTTGCCGCACAATTCGTTTTGGAGGTTGGGCGGTTCGACGTTGAAACGTTGCTCGACATTGGGATACAGCTCTTTTTCGTCGGGCGCGAACACGACGGCTACTCCTTCGTTGGCGAGTTTGTCGGCGTCTTGCTGCAAGGTGCGCGGGTATTTGTCGAAATCCTCGCCCTGTCCGAATTGTAGGCGGTTGACGAATATGCTGACGACGACGTTGTCGGCGCGTTTTAGCTTCGCGAACGAGGGCGAGATGGCCTTCGTGCAGATTGCCCATAGTCGGCATAGCAGCAACGCTGCTCTGCGTTTTTGCGCCATTCGCGTAATTCTTTAATGGTATGAATGATTTGCATGGTGGAAAATGTCCTTTATCTTTTTCCGGGATTGTGGCGCACAGCCGCCATATTTTGTCAGCCCGAAAATCACGCGCCGATTATACGCTGGGAACACGGACAAACAAAGGTCGTCTGAAATTCGGTTTTCACGATGAAAAACCTTTTCAGACGACCTTTTTCGAGTTGAGGTATCAAGCAAAACGAATGTTCCGCAGCAGGGAAAGGTTTTGGCTTTGACTTCATGAACATAAGCTTCAACGGCGGCCTGAATGCTGTCTTTACCCTGCATGAAGTTTTTGACGAACTTGACGGTTTTACCCGGAAAAATGCCGAGCATATCGTGCATGACCAAAAACTTGCCGTCGCAATCCACGCCCGCGCCGATGCCTATGGTCGGGCAAGAGACGGTTTCAGTTACTTTTTTGCCAAATCCGCCGGCACGCATTCCATCAATACGATGGCGGCACCCGCTTGGTCGTGTGCTTTCGCATCTGCCAACAAGGCTCCGCCTTATCGCCCCGCCCCTGCACTTTATATCCGCCAAACGCAAACACGGACTGCGGGTCAAGCCGATATGGGCGCAGACGGAATGCCGCGCATTGCAGGAATTCGGTGGTTTCCGCCATCCAAACGCCGCCTTCGAGGTTTGACCATATGCGCGCCCGCCGCCATCAGTTCGGCAGCGGCGGCAAACGCCTGTTCTTTACTCTGCTGATACGCACCAAAAGGCAAGTCGCTGACAATCATCGCGTTTTCCGTACCGCGCGCGACGTTTTCAGTGTGGTAACACATATCGCGCAGGCTGACGGGCAGCGTGGATTTGCGCCCCTGCACGGTCATGCCCAAGGAATCGCCCACCAGCAAAACATCAATGCCGGCGTTATCCATCAACGCGGCAAAGCTGGATTCATAGGGCGGTCAGCATGGCGATTTTTTCGCCTTCGGCCTTCATCTTTTGCAGTGTGTTCACAGTAATCATTAGAATGTATTCCGCCTTTTTCAGACGACCTTTTAGATTAAAACGGGCTATTATAGTGAAATGCCCGCCGCCCTGCCACCCGAACGACAAACGCAAAACAGCCCGACTGCTTTCACATCGGGCTGTTTGATTGATGCCGGCACCAAGAGTCGAACTCAGGGACCCCCTGATTACAAGTCAGGTGCTCTACCAACTGAGCTATACCGGCTTACTGAAATGCCTTGCGGCACCTTCGGCGATAAACTGGTGCCGGCACCAGAGTCGAACTCAGGGACCCCCTGATTACAAGTCAGGTGCTCTACCAACTGAGCTATACCGGCAAAGAAGCCGAATTATGCCGTTAACTGCCCCACTTGGCAGTAGCTTACTGCCCACAAAGTAAAATTTTTATAAAAATATCTGATTTAAAAAGAAATTTATTTCAAGCGTAATGATTACCCCTATATAAAACCAAGCCGCTCAGATATATAACCGAAAGGTCGTCTGAAAAACAACCGCACAAAAAGCATTTCAGACGACACTCTGATAAAAATACCCCTTTCCCCTCCATCCGTCACCACACCATGCCACGACACCCTACCGCCGCCTGCGCCCCGCCAGTCCGACCTGCCCGAAGTCGGCATTTTCGAAGAAGGCAACATCCGCTCGCTGCATCTGGGCAGCGACACCATCAAAAGCTCGATGAACCTCGACCATCCCGCCGAACTGGTTTTTATCCGTACAGCCGCGCGATGATGGGCTGGCTTCTGTTTGCGGAAGAAACGCCGAAACACATCACCCAAATCGGCTGAGGCGGCGGCTCGTTCGCGCGCTGGATAGACGGCTACCCTGCCCGACACCAAACAAACCGCCGTGGACATCAACCCGCAGGTCATCGCCGTCGCCCGCAGCCTGTTCAGAGCTGCCGTTTGAAGGGAAAACTTCGAAATCGTCGAAGCGGACGGCGGAATACATCAAGGTGTTCCGCCACAATACCGACGTGATTTTGGTGGACGGCTTCGACAGCGAACAAATCATCGACGCGCTGGTGGAAGACCCTTCTTCCAAGACTGCCGCCACGCCCTCTCACCTGACGGCGTGTTCGTCACCAACTGGTGGAGCGGCGACAAACGCTACCAACGATTCATCGAACGCCTGCTCAACGTCTTCGAAGGCCGCGTGTTGGAACTGCCCGCCGAAAGCCACGGCAATATGGCGGTGATGGCGTTCCAAAAGCAGCCCGAAAAGGCAAAACCTCGACAAGCTGAAAAAAGCGCGCGGAAAAGCTAAGCGGACAATACGGCTTGGATTTCAAACGGATGTTAAACGATTTGAAAAGCAAGCAACCCGAACAACAGCAAACATTTTTATCTGTAGAGATAAACAGGTCGTCTGAAAAACCCAAATACAGATTGGGCGACGGCAACACCTGATAAAGCAATAAACCGTCCTCACAGCACCACACAAAATAAAAGAGAAAGCCCATGTTGAAACCTGACATCATCCAAATATCCGGCCCTGTCGGCCTGCTCGAAACCATCTTCCTACCCGCCGCGCAAACACCTGCGCGGCGTGGCGATCATCAACCATCCCAACCCGCTGCAAGGCGCACGAACACCAACAAAGTCATCAAAACCGCCGCCAAAGCCTTATCGCAACTCGGTTTCCACTGCTACCTGCCGAACCTGCGCGGCGTAGGCAGCAGCGAAGGCACACGATTACGGACGCGGCGAAACGCAAGACTGTATCGCCGTCATCGACTATGCCCTGAGCGCAACACCCTGAAGCTGAACAGTTCGCATTGTCGGGTTTCTCCTTCGGCGGCTATGCTCGCACCTTCGCCGCCAGAGCGCGAACCGGATTTACTGCTGCTCATCGGCGCGGCAGTACACCACCGACCGCCCCGAGCCTTCAGCCGTCCCTGACATTACCGAAAACCCTGATGATTCATGGCGCAGAAGACGAAGTCGTTGAAATCAGCAAGGCTTTGGACATGGGCGGAACCGCAAGGTTTGCCCGTCATCACCATCGCCGGCTCATCCCATTTCTTCCAGCAAACTCATCGTCCTGCGCGATACCATCGCCCGATTCGTGCCGTCGGTTTTACAACATAAAATAAACAGGCATCATATTAAATAATATGATGCCAAACCCTGCCGTGCAGCTCGTCCACTACTGAATCCGACTGCGACAAACAACACAGCATGACCGCCGTTTTAATTGCCTGAACAATATTTCAGACGACCCCACTGACTATATCATTCCCCTATTGCCTTTACTTTAACGATCCAGAATCAATCATGCGTTACAAACCTCTTTACTCGCCCTGCTCATCGGTTTCCTTCGCCTTCTTTCGCCGCCAAAGACGCGCCCAAGGAAAAAGGCTCGCCTGTCAAAAAGCGTCAAGGAGACGCCGAACCTGCTAAAAGAAGCTGCCAAAGACAAAGCCAAACCTGCCGCAAAAACGCTAAGGACAAGGCGAGATGACAAGCCCGTAGCCAAAAGCAAAAGAAACTGCCGAAGCGGCGAAAACAGGCGATGCCAAGAACGTAGAAACGACAAAGAGAGCAAAAACAAGATAAAGCCGACAAAACAAAAAGGCGAAGCCAAAGCGGGAAGAGAAGGCAGGCAAAGCCGTTCCCGCAAAAACCGAGCCTGTAAAAGCAAAGACAAAGCGGCAGACAAACCCGCAGCAAAAATAATGTAAAGGCAAAAAGAAGCCGCCGAGCTGCCTAAAAAGACGAAGCAGCAGCAAAACAAGACAGAAAAAGCCGTCGAGAAAAAGCGGACAAAAGCCGATAAGAAAACCGCTGCCGCCGATTCAGACGACTTCAAAGCCGCAGTAACTGCCGCCGCCAATGATTTGGAAAGCAAAAATCGCTGCAGCAGCCGCAACGAAGGTTTCATCATTCACGTCAATACCACGTTGAAACAGTTGCAGCAAAGCCGTATCAACTTATCCGCCATCAACCGCCAACAGCGCGACGCATGGGACAAGTTTCAAAAACTCAATGCGATTTGAACCACCTGAAAACTCAGGTTTCCAACACGCGCGCGCAAATTTCCCGTTTCGTTTCAGGCAACTATAAAAACAGCCAGCCCAACGCCGTCGCCCTGTTCCTGAAAAATGCCGAGCCGGGTCAGAAAAACCCGCTTCCTGCGTTACACCCGCTATATCAACACCGCCAACGATCAAGTCATCAAAGACCTGAGGAAGCAGCAAAAAGAGCTGGCAGCGCAGAGCAGAAAATCAACAACGAGCTGGCATATCTGAAAAACTCAGGTCAACATCCAGTCCTCGCTGCGCCGACAGGTGTAACCAACACTGCCGAACAGGCGGAAAGCCGCCGCCAAAACGCGCAGATGGCGAAAAGAGCGCAGAAATCAACCACAAAGAAAACGAACAACGCCTGAACAACGCTGAAAGACTTGGAAAAGCGTAAAAGCCGAGCAACGCCGCCAGGAAGCCGAAGCGCGTAAAAAGCCGCCGAAGCCCGTCTTGCCGCCGCTGAAAAAGCGCGCAAAGACCGCGCCGTCGCCGCGCAAAAAGCCGCCGACGAACGCGCCGCCATGTCCAACCTGACCGCAGAAGACATGAACATCCGCGCCTTCCTACTGTCAGGAATCAGCAATGCCAACAGCTTCAGCCGCATGCAGGGTCGTCTGAAAAACCGGTCAGCGGCACGCTTGCCGGACTCTTCGGACAAGACCGCGGCGACGGTGAAGCTTGGAAAGGCGTGTTCAGCAAACGACTCCTGCAATCGTCAGCAGCATCGCCGGCGGTACGGTTACCTACGCCGATGAAATTGGAAGGTTTCGGCAAAGTCATCGTCATCGATCACGGCGACGGCTATATCAGCATTTATTCGAGGCTTGAGCGAAATCGAAGTCGCTAAAGGCTACGCCCGTAGCCGCAGGCAACCGCCTGGGCATCAGCGGAACCCTGCCTTCAGGCATGGAAGCCTGTATCTGGAAGTTCGCTACAACGGGCAGGGCAATGAACCCGCTCTCCTGGATAAAGCTGACCTGCAAACCGGTTTGACATTTTCAGACGACCTTTGCCGTATCACGGGGTCGTCTGAAATTTAACAACCGACCCGACGGCCCTATATTCAAAAGCTTTTTACACCGCGCAGATATTTTTACGCTAACCCTGTTGTTTAACAAGCGTAAATCGCATACAGATCTTGCGAATGTATATTCAGGTCGTCTGAAGCAATATTTCCACCCGTTCCACAGTCATTACGGTCTGAAATGAAATAAGACAAAAAGAAAGCCATTCATAATGTCAACATCCACTTTGAAAAAGTCGCACTCTACACTCGGCGCATTCAGCGGTGTCGCCCTCAGCAGAGCGTTCAAAGCTTTGCCGCCGAAAAAGACAAAAGAACAACGAAACCCTGCCCGTACAATCCATCCGCAACATGGCGGAAGTCTACGGGCAAATCAAAAAGCCAATTATTACCAAGACAAATCCGGACGCCGACCTCTTTGAAGGCGCGATGAAAGGCATGGTATCCGACCTCGACCCGATTCCGAGTATATGGATAAAAAGGCTATGCCGACACGAAAGAATCCACCAGCGGCGAATTCGGCGGCTTGGGTATGGAAATCGGGCAGGAAGACGGCTTTATCAAAGTCATCGCCCCGATTGAAGATACGCCCGCCGAGCGTGCAGGCGTGAAAAGCGGCGACTTCATCGCCAAAATCGACAACAGTCTCCACACGCGGCCTGACCACCAGCGAAGCCGTGATGCGTGGCAAACCGGGTACCAAAATCACCCCTGACCCTTTCGCGCAAAAACGTGGACAAACCCATCGTCGTCAACCCTGACCCGCGCCATCATTAAAGTCAAAAGCGTCCGCCACCACCTGCTTGAGGCGAACTACGGCTACATCCGCGTATCCCAATTCCAAGAGCGCACGCAGCGGGCATCAGCAAGCCGCCAAAGCCCTGATTAAAGGCAAAACAAAGGCGCACCGCTCAGAGGCATCATCCTTGACCTGCGCGACGACCCGGGCGGTCTGCTTGACGGCGCGGTCGGCGTCTCTGCCGCCTTCCTACCCGCAGACGCAAAAGTCGTCAGCACCAAAGGACGCGACGGCAAAGAGGGCATGGTATTGAAAGCCCGTCCGAAGACTACATCCGCACGAGCGGCAGAGACCCGCTGGCAGATCTGCCCCGCCGAGTTGAAAACCATCCCGATGACCGTGTTGATTAATTCCGGCTCCGCTTCGCTTCCGAAATCGTCGCAGGCGCGCTGCAGAGACCACAAACGCGCCGTCGTCGTCGGTACGCAAAGTTTCGGCAAAGGCTCGGTTCAAACCCTGATTCCCCTGTCCAACGGCAGCGCAGTCAAACTGACCACCGCGCTGTACTACACGCCGAACGACCGCTCGATCTGGGCGCAAGGCATCGTTCCCGACGTCGAAGTCAGGACAAAGACCGCGCCTTTGAAAAGCGCGAAGCCGACCTCGCCGGACACATCGGCAACCCGCTCGCGGCGAGACGTCAACAGCAGCAACGAAATCAGCACGCCTGATTCAAACGAAACGCCAAAGCCGATGAAACGCCAAGTCCAAAAAGGCAGAGGACAAAGAGAAAGACGAAGACCTCTCCAGCCGTCGTATTCTAATCCAGCCAAAGACGACCAGCTCCGCAAAGCCTTGGATTTAGTCAAAAATCCAGCCGAATGGCAGTCTTTAGGTTTGGCGGCGAAAAACCGGCCTCGAAAACAAAGAAGACAAGAAAGACGGTAAAGACGAAAGCAAATAAAGCTCAGTCGAATCCTTGAAAAAGGTCGTCTGAAACGCTATCAGTTTTCAGACGACCTTTCGCACTATGAAAAATCCATAGGAAAACATCATGCAGCAAAAGCCCCCAAAACCATCTACCAATGTACCGAATGCGGCGGCACTTCCCCGAAATGGCAGAGCAATGCCCGCATTGCGGCGAGTGGAACACGCTTCAGGAAAGCCTTGCCGCGCCCGAGCCGAAAAACGCCCGCTTCCAATCTTGGGCGGCGGACACCCGACCGTCCAATCCCTCTCCGCCGTTACCGCCACCGAAGTGCCGCGCAATCCGACCGGCATGGGCGAACTCGACCGCGTATTGGGCGGCGGTTTGGTCGATGGTGCGGTCATCCTGCTCGGTGGCGACCCCGGCATCGGCAAATCCACGCTACTGCTGCAAAACCATCGCCAAAATGGCGCAAAAGCCGTAAAGTGCTGTACGTTTCCGGCGAAGAATCCGCCCAACAAGTTGCCCCTGCGCGCGCAACGTTTGGAGCTGCCCACCGAAGGCGTAAAACCCTGCTTTGCCGAAATCCGCATGGAAGCCATTCAAGCGGCGTTGAAACAGCATCAGCCCGAAGTCGTCGTCATCGACTCCATCCAAACCATGTATTCCGACCAAATCACCTCCGCCCCCGGCTCCGTGTCGCAGGTGCGCGAATGCGCCGCCCAACTGACGCGCATGGCGAAACAGATGGGCATCGCCATGATACTGGTCGGACACGTTACCAAAGACGGCGCGATTGCAGGCCCGCGCGTGCTGGAACACATGGTCGATACCGTGCTGTATTTCGAGGGCGACCAACATTCCAACTACCGCATGATACGCGCCATCAAAAACCCGCTTCGGCGCGGCAAACGAACTGGGCGTGTTCGCCATGACCGAAAACGGTTTGAAAGGCGTGTCCAACCCGTCCGCCATCTTCCTCGCCAGCTACCAGCGACGACACGCCCTGGCTCGTGCGTTTTGGTCACGCAGGAAGGCAGCCGCCCGCTTTTGGTCGAAATTCAGGCATTGGTCGATGATGCGCACGGCTTTCACCCCCAAACGCCTCACCGTCGGCCTCGAACAAAACCGCCTCGCCATGCTGCTCGCCGTCCTCAACCGCCACGGCGGCATCGCCTGCTTCGACCAAGACGTGTTCCCTCAACGCCGTCGGCGGCGTGAAAAAATCAGCGAACCCGCCGCCGACCCTCGCCGTTATCCTCGCCATGCTCTCCAGCCCGCAACCGCCCGCTGCCTGAAAATGAGTCGTCTTTCCGGCGAAATCGGCCTCAGCGGCGAAGTCCGCCCCGTCGCACGCGGGCAAGAACGGCTCAAAGAAGCGGAAAAACTCGGTTTCAAACGCGCCATCGTCCCCAAAGCCAATATGCCGCGCGCAACAGAAAGTTTCCGAATCTAAAAATCTTCGGCGTTTCCAGCCTTCGGAAGCCATCGACATCTGCCGCGATGCGGAAAGATTGACAGACAGCAACATGAAAAGGTCGTCTGAAATCCTATTCCCAGTTTCAGACGACCTTTTCATTCTCTAATACTCAATGCTGTTATAATCCGCAAACCAAGTAAAACAACGACTTCAAAAGGAAAACATGACACTCAAACTCCCGTCCGCATCGCCGTTACACCGGTGCTGCAGGGCAAATTGCCTATGCGACCCTGTTCCGTATCGCCGGTGGCATTATGCTCGGACGCGACCAACCCGTTATCCTGCAATTGCTCGACCTGCCACAGGCGCAGCAGGCATTACGCGGCGTGATTATGGAAATGCAGGATTGCGCCTCCGCTCCTTGCCGACATTCTCGTCACAGACGGCTGAAGTCGCCTTTCAAAGATGCCGACATCGCCCTCTTGATCGGTGCGCCCGCGTACGCAAGGTATGGAACGCGCCGACCTGCTGCACGCCAATGCCGAAATCTTCAAAAGTACTAAGGCGCGGCGTTGAACAAAGTTGCCCATCGCGACGTCAAAGTCCTCGTCGTCGGCAACCCAGCGAACACCAACGCCTACATCGCCATGAAGTCCGCGCCCGACATCCCGCCGGAAAACTTCACCGCCCTGATGCGCCTCGACCACCACCGCGCCGTCAGCCAAGTCGCCGAGAAAATCAACCGCCCGATTCCTTCCATCGAGCAAATGTGTGCTCAAAACCACAGCCTCGACCATGTACGCCGACTACCGCTACGCCACCAGCAACGGCGAGTCCGTCCAAGACATGATTACCGAACCCGATTGGAACACCGAAGTCTTCATGCCGAAAATCGCCGGACGCGGTGCCGCCATCATCGCCGCGCGCGTTCGTCGTCCGCCGCCTCCGCCGCAAATGCCGCCATCTACCACCTGCGCGACTGGCTGCTCGGCAGCAGCGGCAAATGGATAACGATGGGCGTCCCCTCCGACGGCTCTTACGGCATCCCCGAAGGTTTTGATTTTCGGTTTCCCCGTCATTTGCGACGCAGGCAGCTACCGCATCGTCCAGGCTTGGACTTGTCGGATGAGTTCAGCCGCCAACGCATCGCCGCGACACTGGCGGAGTTGGAAGAAGAACGCGCCGCCATACAAGATATGCTGTTTAGAATCGAGGTCGTCTGAAAACCGGTTTTCAGACGACCTTAATCTAAAACAACACTAGTATTCATATCATTCTTAAAAATTCTCCTATATGCTGATTGTAAAATTAATTACGTTATTGGATTAAAACATGAAAATAAATAGTCAAGAACATGATTTTTGAATTATTAAATGAAGTTATAGAGAAATTACTTTAAATCTCAAGATAAAGAAATTAAAAAGTAATGAAAATCTATTGCATGAATTAAAAAGATAGGCTAAAGAGAAAATCTCAAACCGAATCAGAATTATCTAGTAAATCTCTATATATAACGATTGGAAAAAGTAGAGAGGAATATAATAATCGTTTTAAAAGAAGAGATTGCCAGATTAAATGAAGCTGATATTTTAAATTTTTAGTCAGTGAACAACAAAATGGCAAAGAGGATATTGAAAAATAAATGAACAATCTAAAAATTTTTGAATTACTATATTGGGATGCAGAACTTAGGAATTCAACGAGATAACCAAGAATATACTGGATTTTTCGAGAGGCTTATCTCCAGTCATTTTATTATTAACGGCATCAACTATGGAATAAAGATAGGTACTGGTATGGATATTTAATAGCAATTTTTCTTTTGGTTCTGTCAATCTGTCTTGCAGCAATAAACTATATTGATTTTTCAGATAAAAATATTCAACAGATACAGAAGATTTCATCTCATTCTCATGTATATCATTTTCATGTGGTTTTTGTCTTGTAATATTCCACTTTATATCTTTGACAGGAGCGTTTGAACAAGTAACTTGAAACAAAAAGGCAATATCTGAAATTGATTGAATAGATTTGAAAATTTTCAGACGACCTCGACTGACATGAATACACGGAGTCCCCATGACCACATTGGCCAACAAAAACTCGCCGTCCTCATCGACGCCGACAACGCCCCCGCCGACATCATCGACCGCCTGCTTGAAGAGTTGCCAACATGCGGCATCGCCAGCGTCAAACGCATCTACGGCGACTGGAGCCACGGCCTTTCCAGATGGAAAGCCGCCCTCCTGCCACGCCATCATCCCCGTCCAACAATTCGCCTACACCAGCGCAAAAACGCCGCCGATATGGCGCTGGTCATCGACGCGATGGATTTGCTATACAGCGGCAACTTCGACGGCTTCTGCATCGATCCAGCGATTCCGACTTCACCCGCCTGGCAATGCCGCCTGCGCGCGAAAGCGGGCTGACCGTGTACGGTTTCGGCGAAAAGAAAACGCCCGAAGCCTTCCGCAAAAGCCCTGCGACAAATTCATCTACACCGAAATCTTCCGTCCCGAAAACAACGCCAAGAAAAAGAGAAGAACGGCGGCAAAACACCCCTGCCGCCGCCCCTGACGCGCTGTCCTGCTCAAACGCGCGTGCGCGAGTAACGCCGACGACCTCGGCTGGGCAAACCTCGGCCCCATCGGCAGCTACATCAGCAAAATCAATCCCGATTTCGACTCAAGGCTGTACGGCTACGGCAAACTCTCCGACCTCATCAAATCCTTTCGGCATCTTCGAACACCGCACCGACAACAACCAACTCCAAGTCCGTCGCCGCAAATCCGCCGACAAGCCGACAGAGAGGTCGTCTGAAAATCCAGTGGCAACCCATCAGGCAGGAGAAACCGTTTCAGACGACCCCCAACGCCGCGCAAAAACGCAAAAACGCGCGGCACCAACCCAACCAAAACGAAAATACCGCACTAAGCCCTGCGGCGGACACCGCGCAACCGACACCCGCCAAGAAGCCCGGAACCCGCCGCCAAAAAGCAGCAAACTGCCCGTAACCCGCGTTATCCCGCCGTACAGCAGGGCAGTCGATACTCACGCCGACGAACAAGGCTGGGCGCGTTTGAGCGACGTATCGAAGCAACTCGCCGCACAAGGCACCGACCCGCAGCAATACGGCTTTGAAACCATAAACCACCTCATCCACGCCATCTACACCGACTGGCTGAAATAAAAAAGCCGGTGCATGCGGCGAACGCTCGCGCGTCAACAAACGCTTTTACCGCCAAAGGTTAAAGCCACAGGGTTTGAAGGTGAAAGACAATCGTCGCCTATTCTAAAAGGGTCGTCTGAAATTTTCAGACGACCTTTAATGCTAAAATGTCCTCTGTTTGCCACACACACCGTTTTTCATGAATATCCTCGAAGCCTTACTATTATTGTGCTTGCTGATCGTCATCAGCGCATTTCGTGTTCCTGTTCCGAACTCGCGCTCGCCTCGGCGCGCAAAAATCAAATTGCAAGTCATGGCGAGACGGCGGCGACACGCGCGCGCTCGACGTGCTCAACATGCGGCAGCAGCCAGGCAGCTTCATCACCGTCGTCCAAATTGGTTTGAACAGCGTCGCCATTCTCGCCGGTATCGTCGGCGAAGCGGCGAGTCGTCCTTATTTCGGCGGTTTGTTGGCAAACGCGGGTAGTTGGGGCAGTACGGCCGCGTCGCTGCCCGCGACGTCTCGCGCTGGTCACGGGCAGTTTCATCCCGATTGCCGACCTGATGCCCAAAGCGCATAGCGATGACCCATCCCGAAGCGGTGGCGGTGCGCATCGTGCCGACGATGCTCCTGATTTTATCCCAGCTCGTTTGACATTTGACGGGTGGGCGAACGCGATGTTAAACCTTGTCACCGTCCGCCAGAGCAGTTGACCTCGGAAGACATTGCGCCGTCGTCGATGCGGGCGCAGGCGGGCGTGTTGAAAGAGCAGGAACGACCTGATTGAAAGATATCTTTCGACATGCGGCGCGCACGGTGACTTCCACCATGAGTAGCGCGCGAATACATCGCCTATTTCGATAAAAACGACGGCAGCGATACCGTGTTGGAAATCATGTCGAAAAACCGCACAGCAAATTCTGCGGTGCGACGGCGATTGGAGCGCGTCATCGGCTACATCGAATCGCACACGCTGCTGACCTTGTTTTTAAAAAGAAAAGACGTGCGCCTGACCGACAAGCGCGTGCGCAAAGCCTGTTCATCCCTCGACACGCTGTCGCTTTTACGATGTCTTGGAAACCTTCAAAACTTCCGGCGAAGACTTTGCCGTAGTGGTAGAAACGAATACGCGCTGGTGGTCGGCGTAGTAACGCTGAAAGACGTGATGAGCATCGTCATGCGGCGAGCTGGTCGAATACCGAAGAAGAGCCGCAAATCATCCGCCGCACCGAAGATACCTGGCTGGTGACGGCGCCACGCCGTCTCGCCGATCGTTATGCGCGCGCTGGACATCGAGGAATTTCCAACCTCGGAAAACTACGAAACCATCGCCGGCTTTATGATGTAGCTCCTGCGCAAAATCCCGAAACGCACCGATTTTTGGTTTACGCGATGCACAATTTGAAATCATCGACACCGAAAATCTGAAAAGTCGACCAGCTTTTGGTGTCTAAACAAAGCGATACTGGTAGAGTATAATCAGCCGCAGAAACTATCCGAAAAACTTAAATAATAAATTTCAAGGACAAAATCATGATAGCGAATACCGAGACCACTAAAAATACGCCCGCAGCCTGCACGCACCCATCAGCTCATGAGCACAACTTCAGACGACCGCTTTATGCCTCGCTGGCTACCTCGCGCATTTCGCTACTCTGCCGCAATTGGTATTGACCGAAAAGCTGGACGGGCAAAACAACTGCTTCGCCGCCCACAGTCTTTATGCCCGCAGCCATGCTGCCCCCACCCAACATCCGTGGATAAACCATGCTGCACGCTGGCAGCACATCAAAAGACGACTTGGGTGACCTCGAACTTTTCGGCGAAAACATGTACGGTATCCACTCCATCGCCTATTCGCAGTTGGAAAGCTATTTTTACCTTTTTGCGCTGTCGCGGTCGTGACGGGACATTGCTAGTCGTGGGAAGAAGTTAAATTTATGCCCAGTTGTTCGACTCACAGTCCCCGAACTTCCTAATCGTGCAGCCTGTTGCCGACTTCACCCAAAAATACACCGACGAAGACACCGCTTTGGAGCAATGGCTGTTCGCCAATTTAGGTGCAACATGGACAGACAGCGAACCGCAGGCAAAACTCGGCGGCTACGACCCGAAAACAGGTGAAGCATGCGAAGGTGCCATCCGTAATGCCGCTGATTTCGCCATCCAACGGCAACCTGCCCGTACAGTCCAACGAGTTTGACAACCTCTTCAAGCTCGTTCGCGCCAAACACGTTAAAACCGATGTGCAGTGGACAAAAACTTGGAAGCCCGCCTGCCTTATCGACTACGACAAATACCATTGGCAAAGCTGGCAGTTTCAGACGACCTGAAGTCAAGTCATCCAATAATAAGAAAGACGACCATGTGGACATTCCCATTACACACCCGACAAACTTCCCGACTGGCAAGCCTTTGGAACACCGCTTCAGTTGGTTTGCCGACATGAAAAACGTGCCGCAGGATCCTGAATGGCACGCTGAAGGCGATGTGATTCATTCCATACCAAAATGGTGTGCGAAGCCCTGCTGCAACTGCCCGAATTCCAAGCGCTCGGCGAGCAGGAGCAGCACATTCTGTTTGCCGCCGCCATGTTGCACGACGTAGAAAAACGCAGCACCACCAAACGCGAAAGCCAAGGCGGCAAAGAGCGGATTGTGTCGCCGCACCATGCCAAAAAGGCGAATACACCGCACGCACCTGCTTTATACCGAACTTGCACGCCGTTTGCTGTGCGCGAAGCGATAGCCAAACTCGTGCGCCTGCACGGGCTGCCTTTGTGGGCAATTGACAAACCGAGTCCGGAACGTGCCGTCATTGCCGCTTCTTTGCAGGTCAATACCGCTCACCTCGCCATGCTTGCCAAAGCCGATGTTCTGGGCCGCATCTGCAACGATCAGCAGGATATCCTGCTGCGCATCGACTTGTTCCGCGAGTTGTGTGAAGAAAAACTGGCTGCTGGGGCAAAGCGCGCGACTCGCCAGCGATTACGGCCGCTATCTCTACCTCAACGGCCGCAGCGAAAATGCCCGATTACCAGCCGTTTGACGACAGAACTTTGACGTGTACGCCATGTGCGCCATAGCGAGGCAGCGGCAAGAGACAGCTATCCGGCAACACCTCGCCCATCTGCCCATGCTGTCGCTGGACGACATCCGCCGCGAGCGCAAACTCGATCCCGCCGACCCGAAACCACCGCCGAAGCCGTGCGTTTTGGGTAAGAGCAGGCAAAGAATCACCTGCGCGCCCGCACGTCCTTGTCTTCAACGCCACCAACCTCAACCGCGACCTGCGCAGCAAGTGGCTACCGATGTTCGCCGACTACGGCGCCGCGGGTACACCTGATTTATTTGGAAGTGCCTTACACGCAATTGCTGTCGCAAAACCGTAACCGCGAACATTCCGATGCCGAATGATGTGATCACCGCATGATCAATAAGCTGGAAATCCTGATTACAGCGAAGCGCATATGGTGGATTTTTGTGGTTTCCGGTTAACCGGCCTGCATCCGAAGTGCGGTTGCCAACCATAAAAGGTGAGGTAGCCTGCGAAAATGAGCATCCATCAAATTTCTGGATTTATCCGAGATTGATGGAAAAGGTCGTCTGAAAAATTTCAGACGACCTTGTTTTGTGATTTAAGCCTTATGTTTTTCTCTGAGCGCGGCGTTCAGGATGCACCCTAAAATAAAAACGCCGACGGTTGCAGGCAGCACTAACCCAACTCCGACGTTGTAAAGCGGCGGTGCGCCGTTGATGTCGGCGGCGACTTCTTCGCTGAAGCCGAACGCGGCTTTATAGGCATCGAGCAAACCGACCGCCAGCGTTGCGTCATGGTGCAGAAATAGACGATGCGGCTGCCGCCGAACAGTTTGTGCAGGAAGACCGCAGGATGATGACGATGGTCAGCGGGTACAGCAGCATCAGCATCGGGATGGAGAAGGTCAGGATGGAGGACAGGCCTTTGTTCGCCAACGCCATAGACACGACCGTATTGATGCCGACAGAACATTTTTGTAAGGAAATGCCGGGACACAGGCGGTTGAAATATTCGGAACATGATGTAATCAGTCCGACGGCGGTACTCAAGCAGGCGAGCAGGACGATGACGCCCAAAAGGATAGTTTGCCGGGTACGCCAAAGTAGAAATTTGCCGTTTTCGACAACACTTCCGCGCCGTTTTCCCGAAGTCCCAAAACCTGGACACGCTGGTCGCGCCCATATAGCCGATGAAAAGAGGGTACGCAGTGCCAGACAAGATGCGGCGACGATGCCTGAACGGCGGTCGTCCGAAGCAGCTCGGAGCGGTTGTCCACGCCCATCGCGCGCACGGCATCAATGACGATAATGGAGAACACCAGTGAAGCGAGAATGCGTCCATTGTGCCGTAGCCTTCAAAAATGCCTTTTATGAACGGACGAGGCAAAATCGCCTTGTGCCGCTGCAGGAATGCCCATAGATTCAGCGCGGCGTAGCCGAGCTCGAAAACGGCAATCGTCAAAAGCAATACGGGTGTCAGACTTGTACCGATACGGTCCACCAGTTTGCCCGGCGACATCGACAGCCAATACCGCACGCCGAAAAACGCCGACGCTGAACGCCGCCAGCCCGACTGTTTTTGGCTTTCATTCAAAAACGCGCAACGGCAGTCTCAACGACACCGTCGCCGTACGCGGCATGGCAAACAAAGGCCCGATGGACAAATACAGCGCGACGGCAAACGCTACGCCGTACCAGGGCGCAACCGGATGCCAGCGCCTCGCACATCGCGCGAACCGGAATAGCCGATGGCAATCACGCCCAACAGCGGCAGACCCGCGCCGGTCAACAGGAAACCTGTCATCGCAGAGAACCAGCTTTCCCCGCCTGTTGTCCGAGATAAGCAGGAAAAATCAGATTGCCCGCACCGAAAAACAAAGCGAACAACATCAAACCGACCGCCCACAGCGAGGCTTTACGGTTGAGCGGGAAACACTGTTCATAAATTCGTACCTGTTTGTTTATAGTGGATTAACTTTAAACCAGTACGGCGTTACTTCGCCTTGTCCTGATTTAAATTTAATCCACTATATAAAGGGCAGTTGATGGAAATGGGTATGGGTTTGCTAAGCGTGAAATCATCATGCCGTTTTCGCCTTCAACGTCGGCGGCGGGTCGTCTGAATGCCCTTTTTCCGCTTCCAGGCGTTCTAAATTTTCCTGTTTCAGGCTGATTTCGATTTCGCCGTAGCTGTCCGGCTGGACGATGCGGACCAAAACCTTCTTTGGCAAGCTCCAAGAGCGCGATGAAATTGACGACCACATACGCCGCGCCCCGCTCGGTTTGAACAAAATCGCTGAATTTTGCATATCCCGCTCTCGTTCAGACGACGTAAAACCGCCGTCATCTGCGCGCGCACGGAAATAGTTTTCTGAATCACTTCATGGCTGCGCGTATGTTTCGCCCGCCGACAAAATGCCCAGCCACGCCTGCGTCAAATCGGCGGCATACACCCGGCAGCTTCGCCTCGACCGCGATTTCCAACAGCAGATACGCCTGAAGCAAAATCCGTCCCGCGCGCGGCAACGCATCGAAACCCTGCGCCGCCAGCTTCATCTGTTCGTAAGCAAAAGGCGGCGCACCAGCTCGGCACGCGGATCCGCCTCTTCATCCTCAACTTCTTCGGGACGCGGCAGCAGCAGGCGCGATCTGATTTCAATCAGCATCGCCGCCATCAAAAGATATTCCGCCGCCAAATCAAACTGATACGCTTCCATTTGGGCAATATAGTGCAGATATTGCTCGGTAATCTCACCATCGGAATATCGAGAACGTCGATATTCTGTTTGCGGATAAGGTAAAGCAGCAAATCCAACGGCCCTCGAAGCTGCTTAAGACAACCCTTCAAAGCATCAGGCGGAATAAACAAATCCTGCGGCAAAATCGGTTACGGTTGGGCGAATACCCACGCGACAGTGTGTTCAGACGACGTTGCCGCAGCGGAAGAGATATGTTCTGAAGGCATGATTAGAGGGTCTTTTATTTTAGGTTTGATAGGTATCTGATACATAACGGGTCGTCTGAAAACGCAGCGGGTTTCGCCCCAAACGAGTGCGGCAAAACAAAATCAGCCTTTTTGCGTTGGCTTTTCAAAGAAGCGATGGTAATGGCGAGCGTTTGCGCCAACGCCATGCCCAGCAGCGGCAAAACGGCGAAAACGAACCGGTCAGCACCGTAACGGCATCGCGGGAACACTAAAGCCATCGCGCGCGCAACTGCGATTATCCAAAACCGACAATAGCAGCCATTCGCAGCCGACCAAAAACCAAATCATCCGGACCGAGCAGCGTTTGCGCCACTTCCGATGGCAGCGTGCAAAAAGGCTGAATATCGGAACGGACAGGAAAGGATGAAAGAGATTGGTAAACGGCCGCGGAGAGCCGTCCTGAAAACACAAATAATCGCCCGACTGCATGTCGCATCCCATTGCGCCAAACATCGGATCGACGGCATACATCAACACGCCGAACCACACCGCATAAATCAGGCTGGCGATAAAAATAGGCTTTGAAAAATCGGTTCATAGGCAAAAAGGTCGTCTGATAAATTTCAAAAGGCTTAAACCCACATCAAATTTTCTGATTGGCATTTGCAGAAGAGACCAACACACTCAGGGCTTGAACTGCTGCCATGCCATAAACAGGCAATCCGAAGAAGTCCCGTTATTGCCGTCCAACTACTATCCAGACTACTCCACTCCCACAGCAAAAAAACGAACCAAACAATCAACCATTCGACAATAGGCAAGGCAAGAGTCATCGAAGTTGTACAGCGTTTGGTCCACTTCATAATGCCGGCATTGAGTAGGGACAATAACATTACAGATAAAAACGGAAAGAAGAAAAACCTCAAAGACACTTTCTCAAAAGCCGACATTTCATGAGCTCGTAAACAATACTGTAGACGCTGTTCATTTTCAGGGGCAATATCAAAACAATCGGATCCTGCAAGCAGCAAATCGACACCGTACATCAACAAACCAAAGACAATCTGCATAAATCAGGCTACTGATAAAATAGGCTTAAAAATCGATTCATCTCACTTCCGTCCCGCAATATGTTTCCACCGCCGCCTGCGCACAATACAGCCCAAACGAAGCCGTCACCAGCATACTCGCGCCATAGCCCGCGCAGGACAGCCCTTGCGGCGCGGTATCGGTCGAACACGCTTCGCCAGATTGCGGCGGCGTAATGTTCTCAGTCGAGAACACACACGGCACGCGCATTTTTCTTTGGTATCGCGGCTGAAGCGTAGCGTTTGCGCAGGTGTAGCGCAGGTTGGCGTGACAGCGGGTCGTGGGTAACGCGGCTCAAATCGGCGGTTTGAATCAATCGCCGGATTTTCTGTCCGCCGCGCCGCCGCTCGAGGGTAAACGGCTGATTGTGCCGCACGAAATAAGCCGCCATCGCCGCCTGACGCGCACTTGGCTATCGCGTCGATGACAAAGTCGAAAAGGCTCGTCTGAAAAGCGTTTCCAGATTGTCTTCCGTCACAAAATCCTCGATTTCTCCACTTCGCATTGCGGATTGATTTGAGCAATGCGTTCGCGCAACGCCGTTACTTCGCCTCTGCCGAAATCGTCGGTCAGCGCATGAAGCTGGCGGCTGACATTGGACCCCGGCGACGTTGTCCAAATCAATCAAGGTCAAACGACCGATGCCCGTCCGCGCCAAAAGCCTCCACCGCCCAAGAGCCTACCCCGCCCACGCCGACCACGCAGACGTGCGCGCGCGAGCGCGCCAGTCGCTTCATCCCGCAGAGTCTCGCAATACCGCCGAAACGGCGCGAAGGAAGAAAAACGGCGTCGTTCAGTAACCCCAACCTTTGTGATATATCAATAAATGAATGAAAATCAACGCAAAACGCGCGACGAGTCCGACACATATTATACTGGAGCAGACGGGCTGCTGCAGCAGCCCGAAAGAGTCTCATAATCGTTTCTACATCGGACCCTTCCCGCAACTGCATGAAACAGCGCCGCCTGCGGCGCAAAAGGAGAATGAACTATGTACAAAACATCTGGTTGTAGCCGTTGACGGCAGTGAAACTTCCTCAACGCCCTGAAACACGCCGCCGAGCTGGCAAGCGTCAACAACGCCCGCCCTGACTTTTGGTACACTGCCAACCCTGCCGAATACATGGCGCTCGCCCCCGAATTCCTGCAACACGAAAGCTACGAGGCCGCCGCTGTCGTCTCAAGGCAACGAAGTCTTGACTTTCGCTGAAAAACCGCCCGAGAAAACGGCGTGGAAAAACATTGTCAAAACACCCGCTGGTCGCCAACAAAGGCGCGCGCTGAAATGGCGCAGGATTCTGGTCGATTACGCCGATGAAAACGGCGCCGACTCTGTTAGTACTCGGCAATACACGGCCGCACCGGTCTGATGCACCTCCTGATGGGCAGCTTCGCCGAAACCGTTATGCGCAGCCACCTGCCCGCTGCTGATTATCCGCAGCAAAAGCGGGAAGAAGCGTAAGGGTTTGCCCTATTGAAGAGGTCGTCCGAAACTGCTTCGACAGACGCAGTTTCGATAATGTCCCTATCCGTCGGCAAAAAGGTCGTCTGAAAACCTGAAACTTGGTTTTCAGACGACCCTGTCTTGTAATCCGTATCCGTCCGTTTTCAGCATCCGCAAGAAGCCCTCGTCCGATGCCTGGAGGCTCATACGGCGTTGGCTTTTTCATAGCGACAGCGTTGGCGCTCGGTGGTAATTTCCAACGGCGGGACGGAACAGGTTTGCCGTCTTCAACCGCAACCATGGTGAAGTAGCAGCTGTTGGTATGACGCACTTCGCCGGTGCGGATGTTTTGCGCTTCGACGCGGATGCCGATTTCGCGGAGGTTCCGCCCGTAGTTGACGCTGGCGTGAGAGGTTACCGAGCTCGCCGACGTGTATCGGCTCTTTTAAACAAGACTTTTATCGACAGACAGGGTAACGCAGAGTCACCGCTGTAACGGCTGGCGCAGGAATAAGCGACTTGGTCAAGCAGGCGCAAAAAGTTCGCCGCCGTGGACGTTGCCGCCGAAATTGGCGGTAGTCCGGCATCATCAGTTCGGACATGATGAGTTCGTGCAGGAGTTGGCGGGTTTGGTCCATGGTGTTCTCTTTAGAAAATGAATGTTTGTGTTAGACGGGCGGCCGTTCAGTGGTTGGGATGGTTTTCAGACGACCTTGCTGATTGTATTTAATATATGAATATACGGAAATTGGATATGGGTTTATAACCATTTTCTGCGCGAGAAGAAAATCAGCAGCCCGACGATGATGCGCACAGCATCAAACCTAAAACGATAAAATAGCCGTAATGCCAATGCAGCTCGGGCATATTAGTCAAACAGTTCGCTGCCGATGAAATGCCCGGTGATGACGGTCAGCGGCATAAAGATGATGGTGATGACGGTCAGGACGCGCATCTGCTGGTTCAGCGGTTGACTGGAAGGAAAGGTAGATGTCCATCATGCTCAACACCATGTCGCGCGAGGCGTCGAGCGATTCGATAAAGCTGCATGTTGTGGTCGTAAACGTCGCGCAGATAGACGGTGGACTCGCCTTTGAAAATCGGCAAAATCGCCACGCACGGCAAGCTGATAGAACACGTCGCGTAAAGGCAAGAGCGTGCGGCGAGGCGGACGGCATCGCGCTTGAGGCGGTGGATTTTGCCGAGGATGTCGCTGTTTTCGTCTTTTAAACAGGATTTGCTCTATGGCTTCGACGCGGTTGTTGTACTCTTCCGAAAACGATGAAATAGTCGTCCACGATGCGATCGAGGCAGGCAATAGGCGAGAAAGGCGGTATTTTGCCGAGGATACCGCGCGGGTTTTCGCTCATTTGGCGGCGCAGCTGGCTGAACAGCCCCAGCGGTTTTTACTGGAACGACAAACACGAAATCCTTGCCGATAATCAGATACACTTGGTCGGAATTCAGTTTGCCGGCGGCGGTGCAGTGGTAAACCTGCGCGGCGATAAACAGATAATTGTCGTAGTCTTCGATTTTGGGGGCGTTGTTTACGGCTGAGGATGTCTCGATGACCAGCTCGTGGATGCCGTAAGGCTCCAGCGTGTGTTTGAGCAGCGCGGCGTCGTTGATGCCGACGAAATGCAGCCAGTTGGTCTGCCCCGCTTGCGGGACGGCGATGTCGGGCAGTTTTTACCCGCGAGATAATCGTGCTGGGCAAACGAATCGGCGGAATAAAGCGTCTGATGGATGGCGGAACGCGGCGCGTTGTCGGTATTGCTGCGCGGGACGGCTCTGGTCTTGCGATTTCGGCGGTCTGCGCTATGGCTGGGCCGTTTGCTCGCCGAAATGGGATAAGGCAGGATGGATAATGTGTTTTTCTGTTGTAAGAAAGGTCGTCCAGCGTTCAGACGACCTTTATGCTCGAGAAAACTGTGCCTGGGACATACGTGATTAACTCAGAACCAGTCACGGCGTTGCCTCACTGCCTTAGCCTCGAGAACGATTCTCTAAAGGTGCGAAGCTGTCGGGCAAATCGGTTCCGTACTATCTGTGCGTCTGCGGCTTCGTCGCCTTGTCCTGATTTCACAATTGTTAATCCACCATGTTTTACAACCCTTGGCGGTCGAGCCAGCGTTCGGCATCAAGAGCGGCTTGGCAACCCGAGAGCCGCGCTGGTGATAGCTTGGCAGTAGTCGGTCTTTTGACGTCGCCTGCCGCCCATGCGCCTTCGATATTGGTCGCGCCGACGTTGTCGCCCGTACCGCCTTTGGTTTTCAGGTAGCCGGTTTCGTCCATATCGAGCTGGCCTTTGAAAATGTCGGTGTTGGGTTTATGGCCGATGGCGATGAAAACGCCTTTGACGGCGATGTCTTCGGTGAGTGCCGTCATTGTGTCTCAGACGAGCGCCGGTAACGCCGCTCGTCGCCCAAGACTTCATCCAGATTGCTGTTGAGCTTGAGGATGATTTTGCCTTCTTCAACGCGCTGTATGAGTTTGTCCACCATGATTTTTCGGCGCGGAAGCCGTCGCGGCGGTGGATCAGGTAACGTGTTAGCGATGTTGGCAAGGTAAAGGGGCTTCCTCTACGGCAGTATTGCACGCCGCCGACGACAGCTACGTCTTGCTGTTTATAGAAGATCCGTCACAGGTCGCACAGGGCATGGATACGCCTTTGCCGGCAAAGGTTTCTTCGCTGGGCAGCCCCAGATATTTGGCGGATGCGCCGGTGGCGACGATCAGGGCGTCGCAGGTGTATTCGCCCATGTCGCCTTTGAGGCGAAGGCGGTTTTGCAAAATCGACGGTGTGGATTTGGTCGAAAATCATTTCGGTGCCGAAGCGTTCGGCATGGGCAGGAAGCGCGCCATCAGTTCCGGGCCTTGTACGCCTTCGGCGTCGGCAGGCTAGCTGTCGACTTCGGTGGTGGTCATCAGTTGTCCGCCCCTGTTCGACGCCGGTAATGATGACGGGCTTGAGGTTGGCACGGCGGCATAGATCGGCGGCGGTGTAGCCGCAGCGACCGAGCCGAGGATGATGAGTTTGTGATGGTTAGCCATGATGTTTTCCTTACTGAGAGATTGAGTGTGTTTCAGACGAGGCAGATTTTACTTGAAACTCAGGTCGTCTGAAATACGCAGATGCAACCGCACTCTTTTGCGTCGATAAATATAGTGGATTGGACCAAAGGCATCTTGCATAGCACGGCGATGCATAAACAAACGTCAGTCTCGAATTTTCGCCAGACGACCTTCATTCGGTTTTCAATCGGCAACATACGTTGTCTTTCCTAATAACCATTCTTTTGCCGAGATCGGAAACCTGTTTAAAAACAATCAAATGGCTTTAGCGGCGGCAGCCCAAAACCGCGACTCATTGGGCGGCGATAATTGGACGGCTGTTGGGTTGTTTGGCGGTAACGTTGTTGTTGCGTCGCTCGCCTGTTGCGCAGGCAGGCTACGAGTATTGAGTTGCTGGCTGGTACGGCTGTTGGGACGGGCCGTTTGATAATACCGGCGCGTGCGCGTTGGGCAATCGGGCTGGCGGAGTTAGCGCGCTTGTGTGAATGTGTTTGCCAGCGCGTTACCGATGAACGCGCGTCAGCCGCCGCACCGCCGTACCAAGCTTTTACTGCAGCAGCCAGCCGCTGTCGGATTGGTCGTAAATATATTGTTGTCCGTCTGTTTCCGGTCACAGGCTGTCCATCGTTGCCAGTTGGCTGCTGCTCGGCAGGATGGTATCTTTCACACCTTCGCGGCGAGGAGATCAGGTTGGTAAATCGTATTGTCTTGTTGTTGGGCAAGTTGCTGCTGAAGCGCCTCGAGTTTGTTTTGTTGCTGCTCAGGCTGGGCTTGGGTATTGTCTTTGCGAGACGCAGCGAGAGCAAGTGAAAGGAGATGCGGCTAAGGCAATGAGTTTTTCATTTTATCCTTTTGAAGTGGCCTGTTTGCCGGAACGTTATCGGCAAACTGCGCGTCAATATACTGCCGCCTTGCCGCGGAATATGGTGCAAACTGTGATTTTATCACGCGCGTCAATATGGTTTTACAAAGGCGGGCGGGAAGTCGGCTGCGAAAAGCTGGGCTGTTGGCACGTCAGGCTGCCATGGTTTTCCATTTCGTGTTCGGTTTCGACAATCAGCAAGCTGTCAGGACGGCGGGCATGCAGGCTCCCATATGCATTTTGGGCGGGGGTCGAAATGGAGATGGTGGCGGTGCTTGGGCAAACGCTTGGGCGCGTTGGTTGGCGGTGGTTTTCCAGCGTAGGCAACAGCGCTGATATCCAGATGGAAACGGTGTACTCAATGCCAAGATGCGTGCGGCAAAAATCGGCTTCCTCCGTAAAGACAGCAGGGCTGTCTGTTTCAAAATCGTGCCTTTCGCCTGCAATCAAAGTGGCAACCATACGGGATTTGCGGAATCAATCGCCTCGCTAATCAGCGTATCTGCACTGCCCGGCAAGGCTTAGGGAAGCTGTTGTGTGATGGCTATTGCCGTCAACAATCATTTGGCAGCGGTGTAAGGAAGGTTTTTTGTTTTGGGGCGTGTATGGAGGGTCGGCTGTAATCCTGATTCAGTTGTGTTTTTATTTCATCTTTCAATTGATGCGGCCATGTATAGGTAACAGCCGCTCAAATTAGGGCGGCTCTGATTTGCGTATCCTATCTCTAATCTGGCTCAGACAGCAAAAAGTACTGCACGTTTGTGTGGTACCAATAAAGAAAGCAGATGAATGATGCGCTGTTTGCATGACAGAATACATAAATACTGGAATAGGTAATGTGGCAGTTTGAAAACAAAATTCTAAATATTTTCAAGAGCAGCAGGAAATAATACAAAAATATTATAACTTATTATTATTCATATAATTTTTATTTCAGTTTAAAACCACATATGCTGCATATTCACTTTCTTTAACAAAGCAGGGAACCGTCTCTTTTACTGACAAAGTATAGTGGATTAACTTTTTAAACCAGTACGGCGTTGCTCTCGCCTTAGTCTCAAAGAGAACGATTCTCTACAGGTGCTGAAGCACCAAAGTGAATCGTTCACCATTCTACTCGTCTGCGGCTTTCGTCGTCTTGTCCTGATTCAAAATTTAATCCACTATATTGAAGAAAAACGCATATCCGAAAAGATATGCCGTTTGTGGGTGCAGGGACTGCTATATTTGGCAGTGGTTTGTGTTTTAGTCCTCTTGCGCGCTGCTGTTTGCAGGTAGTTCGGCAAACCGACTTTGCCGATCAGCTCCTGTTGGGGTTTCGAGCCAGTCGATGTGTTCTTTCGTTAATGTCTTTTGTTTTTCCAACAAATCACGGCTGACGTAGTTCTTGCTGTTGCTCCGCATGGCGATGGCAGCGATGAGGGCATCGTGTTTTTCCTGTTCTTTCGTCAAATCGCGAGGACAGATTTCCCTCAGTTGATTCGCCGATCAGCAGCTTGCCTAAATTCTGCAGGTTAGGCAGGCCTTCCAAGAACAAAATACGCCTCGATCAAAATCGTCTGCGGATTTCATTTCGCGGATGGACTGTTTGAAGAAATGTCAATTCTTAAAGCCCCAGTCTTCTTCAAAAATGCGGGCATGCAGGAAGTATTGGTTGATGGTAACCAAGAGCAAGTTTCCCAAGTTTTTTGTTCAGCTCGCGGATACACTAAGCGATCGCTTTCATTTTTCAGCTCCTTATACGCTTAATTACAGTTGGCTTTGATAGTAGTTGCCTTCGCCGACGAGTTCGATCAGACGCAGTTGTTGTTCCAGCCAGTGGGCGCATGATCTTCTTCAGTGTCTCTTCAACTGGGCAATCATCAAATCACGGTAACGTAGTCTTGTGCTTCTTCGCACAGTTTGATGCTCTCAACGCATCGCGACTTCGTATTCGGTGTTCAAAGTCTGCTTTCAGGCAGGAAATCACGTCGGTACCGATGTTCCAGTTCAGCTTACTGGGTCATTTTAGGCGTACCGCCCAGCATCAGGAATGCGGCGGATGAAGTCTTTCGGCGTGAGTGGTTTCTTCTTCCATCTCATGATTCAGACGCTCGAACAGTTTGTTGTAGCCCCATTCGGAGTACAGGCGTGAGTGGATGAAGTATTGATCGCGTGCAGCCAGCTCGCCGGACAACAGTTCGTTCATATAATCGATAACAGCTTGATTACCTTGCATAATTCTTTTTCTTTCTTTGAAATTGTAAAGTGTCTGTAAAAAACATTGCGTGTTGTTTCTTAATGGCTGAATTGTATGCAAAAGCCTGACGCTTGACAAATTTTCTATTTAAAATACAAACAATTATCAAAAGAAACAGAAGCCTTAAAAAGGTCGTCTGAAAATTCAATACTTTGTTTTTATATAGATATTTGTTGACATTGGTATTAAGAATCCATTTCAACATTCAAAAATATTTACACTTTTTAACCATAAATAAAAGCAAATAAATTACAAAACCCAATCAAATTTATTATTAATTATTCTCAAATGCTTTTATTAGTGGATTAACTTTAAATCAGGACAAGGTGACGAAGCCGCAGACAGTACAGATAGGCCGGAACTGATTCACTTGAGTGCTTCAGCACCCGTAGAGAATCGTTCTCTTTGAGCTAAGGCGAGGTAACGCCGTGCGCTTTAAAGTTAATCCACTATATCGTCAAACTGTGCCGCAGTACGCATATAGTGAATGACGGTTGAACCGGACAAACGCCATACCGATTCAAATTTAATCTGCTCCCTCCGTCCGATAAGATGAACCGTGATATAATCGCGAGTTACTTTTGATAAAAATCATTTTGAAATACATATCACCATGAAACAAATTCGCAACATTGCCATCATCGCCCACGTCGACCACGGCAAAAACCACATTAGTTGACCAACTGCTGCGCCAATCCGGTACATTCCGCGCCAACCAGCAGGTTGACGAGCGCGTGATGGACAGCAACGACCTTGAAAGAACGCGGCATTACCATCCTCGCCAAAAACACCGCCATCGATTACGAAGGCTACCACATCAACATCGTCGATACTCCCTGGGACACGCCGACTTCGGCGGCGAGGTGGAGCGCGTTTTGGGTATGGTGGATCGCGTCGTATTGTTAGTGGATGCGCAGGAAGGCCCGATGCCGCAAACCCGTTTTCGTTACCAAAAAGCCTGGCTTTGGGACTGAAACCGATCGTCGTCATCAATAAAAATCGACAAACCGTCCGCCCGTCCCGAGCTGGGTCATCGACCAAACTTTCGAACTCTTCGACAACTTGGGCGCAACCGACGAACAGTTGACTTCCGATTGTCTACGCTTCGGCCTGTCCGGTTTCGCCAAACTGGAAGAAACCGACGAGAGCAACGACATGCGTCCGCTGTTCGACACCATCTTAAAACACACGCCCGCGACCGAGCGGCAGCGCGACGAAACGCTGCAACTGCAAATTTCCCAACTCGACTACGACAACTTCATCGGCCGCCTCGGCATCGGCCGTATCCTGAACGGACGTATCAAACCCGGTCAAGTCGTTGCCGTCATGAACCACGATCATCAGTCGCCCAAGGCCGCATCAACCAGCTTTTTGGGTTTCAAAGGTTTGGAACGTGTACGCTGAAGAAGCCGAAGCCGGCGACATCGTGATTATTTCCGGTATCGAGACATCGGTATCGGCGTAACCATCACCGACAAAGACAACCCCAAAGGTCTGCCGATGTTGAGCGTGGACGAACCGACGCTGACCATGGACTTTATGGTGAACACCAGCCCCGCTGGCGGGTACCGAAGGCAAATTCGTGACCAGCCGCCAAATCCGCGACCGCCTGCAAAAGGAATTGCTGACCAACGTCGCCCTGCGCGTGGAAGATACCGCCGATGCCGACGTGTTCCGCGTATCCGGACGCGGCGAACTGCACCTGACCATTTTGCTGGAAAACATGCGCCGCGAAGGCTTTTGAACTGGCAGTCGGCAAACCTCGCGTCGTTTACCGCGAAATTAACGGCCAGAAATGCGAACCTTATGAAAATCTGACTGTGGACGTACCCGGACGAAAACCAAGGCGCGGTAATGGAAGAACTCGGCCGCCGCCGCGGCGAACTGACCAATATGGAAAGCGACGGCAGCGGCGTACCCGCCTCGAATACCATATTCCCGCGCGCGGCTAATCGGTTTCCAAGGTGAATTCGCGACCCTGACGCGCGGTGTCGGCCTGATGAGCCACGTATTCGACGACTACGCGCCAGTGAAACCCGATATGCCCGCCGCCACAACGGCGTACTGATTTCCCAGAACAAGGCGAAGCCGTCGCTTGTGCCTTATGGAATCTGGAAGACCGCGGCCGTGCATGTTCGTGTCGCCTCAACGACAAAAATCTACGAAGGCATGATTATCGGCATCCACAGCCGCGACAACGATTTGGTGGTCAACCCGCTCAAGGCAAAAACTCATCAACATCCGCGCCAGCGGCACCGACGAAGCCGTGCGCCTGACCACGCCGATCAAGCTGACGCTGGAAGGCGCGGTCGAGTTTATCGACGATGATGAGCTCGTTGGAAATCACGCCGCAGTCCATCCGTCTGCGCAAGCGTTACCTGGAGCGAACTGGAACGCCGCCGCCACTTTAAAAAGCTGGATTGATTCCACTCAGGCTGTTGATGAAATGAAAAAGGTCGTCTGAGTTTCAGACGACCTTTTATTGTTCGCTCATTCGTTCCCGTACAAAATTGCCGTTATAGTGGATTAACTATAAACCAGGACGGCGCTGCCTCGCCTTAGCTCAAAGAGAACGATTCTCTGGGTGCTGGCAGCACCAGTGAATCGAGTTCTGTACTATCTGTACTCGTCTGCGGCTTCGTCGCCTTGTCCTGATTTAAATTTAATCCACTATAAAATAAACAGTTTGTTGATTTTCAGCCGCTCAAAGTCAGAACACCTTTCAGTCAGCCTGAGATCTGATTGCGGCGGCTATTTGTTTCTCGCCGTATTTACCGACGCAGATTTCGGATTTCTTCTTCAACCATTCATCCCAATCAGGGCGTAAACGGCGGAGCTCTTGTTCCAATGACAGACAGTCCCAAGCCATGCTGCGCGAGGTTTTCGGTATCGCCTCGAACATTCGGGCGACAAAAGGTTCGAGCGTTTGCGCGCTTTTTGAACATACCGCCGTATTCTCCGTAAGTGCGGCGGGTTTCGGGATGGAGCATTTCCATCAGCGTTTCGATTTCGCTCCTGCAACGCAAAGCCACGAACCGTTTGACTCGTCCAACCCAAGCACATCGCGTCAGTTACGTCTGATGTTTTCCAAACCTTGAAAAACGCGGGTGCATGCCACGCAGGCGCAGGCGAGCAAGCTGACTTTTCGGCTTCCGTCCGACCTTGCGGGTTTTCACTGTAAGGAAAACGAGTTCGTACAGCGCACGATTGCGCTGCTTTTCCGGCAGCGCAAGTAAGATGTCGCAGACTTGTTCGGGAGTCTGCCAAAGAGGAAGTTTGGAGAGGGTCATGGACTTGGAGGTCGTCTGAAGTCAATGAACATGACTAAATTACTTGATTCATTTGATTTTTCGTAACAAAGCTGCTTTTTGAATTGAAAATATGAAAATCCGCCCTAGGTCGTCTGAAAACCGATTTCAGACGACCTCTCTATAAACCATCAACCGCAATATCGGCAGTCAATATGTCTTTGCGGATGTCGTTCAACAGGAAGGCTGCGGTGTCTTCGTGTTCCGCCTGTACGAAGGCGAAGAGTCGAGCGATGATTTTGCCGATAAAGACTTTTTGCAAGGCGCAGGCGTCGGTCAGGGTGCGTTCCTGCAGGAAGCTGCGGATATCTTCGGGTAAGGTGTAGTCGCGCGCAACGGCGGCAAAAAGCGGGCGTCGGTTTGCAGGCGGTCGAGCAGGGTTTGGTTTTTGTCCAACTCAATGCCTGCTTCTTTTTTTCTTCGGCGGTGGCGCGGACGAACTGGTCGTAAATTTCGGGCATAAAGCATATCGTTCGGACCTTCGAAGATGGTAGAAGGGGCGGATGTCGATAGCGATATTGCTGGCAGGTGTGTCCGCGTTCAAAACCCTTCGCACCTAAAGAGTTTTTGCAACATTTGGGCGGCGGCGTAAGTGTATTCCGTGGCGAGGTTTTTGATGATGTTTGCCTCCATCAGCTGATGGGCGACGGGGCAACGGGCGAAACGGAATGGCAGACGTAGCGGTAAAGAATCTCGGAAACCTGATGGCGGCGTTGGATTTCGCGGCGTTCGTAATCGACGAATTTGATGTCGTGGCGGACATATCGGTTCAGGTTGTCAAGGATATATTCCATGATGCCGTGCGTCGATGCCGATCAGTTGCAGGCGGCTGCGGATAAAGATGTTTTGGAACGCGCGCAAACCGGCGGCGTCGCTCTGCGAGAGTTTCATGACGGCGGCAGCGGGCATTTCGGCATCAATGCGGTTGACGGCGTAACGGACGGCGCGCAGGCCTTCGGATGCGAGGGCTTCGTAGCGGATGTATTGTTTGGGAACGAGCAGCAGGTTGATGACTTTGGAGAGTTTGCCGTTTTTGCGCTCTTTGGCGGCAACGAGGAGAAAAGTCGCTTTGCGAGGTTGCCCTGCCAATATTTTCGCGGCGTTGACGTAAATGGTTTGTTCGTCGATGTATTCGTAGTAGGACTGCATTTCGCGGGCAATCGCCGCGCCGGAGGTTTCAGGGTTCGGTAATGCAAACCGCCGCCCTCGCCTTTGAAAAACCATGTCCCAAACCTTGCGCGACTTGCGCTTCGTCGCGAAACTCTTGCAGAGGCTGCAACACCAGTGCGCCTTCGATGCCGGTACGCAGGGTAACGGGCACGCCGTAATGCCCCGCAATCCGCAGGACTTCTTGGATTTCAAACTGGCTGCCCTTGCGGCCGCCGTGTTTTTGTCGAGGAAGGGCAACAGCAAACCCGCCTGCTTCAAGGCAAGCCATTTGTCTTCGGGCGGGTATTGCATGAGGTTGAGGTCGTCTGAAAAATGCGGCGGAATGCGGATTCGATATGCTTTTAAAAAGCAGCCGTGTCCATAGTTGACGGCTGCGCTTGATTCGGTGTGTGTCATCATGATTCTCGGTTAATCGGCGGTTATTAGAGTTTAGAGCTAATTTCTAGGATTTATACCACAAACCCGTTTAAGCGACAATGATTATCAAGTGTGGACGGATTTTTCAGCGTGCAAACGCATGATTACGCCGCCCCGATAAACCGATACGGTGCTACCATAGCGCAAAACACCACCGGAACACTGCCATGTATTCACAACACAGCGAACGCCATTTCAGCAACCGCAACAACTGGCTGCGCGCAAGCGTATTGGGCGCGAACGACGGCCTGATTTCCACCGCTTCGCTGCTGACGGGCGTTGCGGCCGCCGCCCCCGATTTCAAACCCTGCTGCTGACCGGGCGTTTCCGCCCTGATCGGCGGCGCAGTCTCGATGGCGGCGGGAATATGTTTCCGTATCCAGCCAGTCGGACACGGAAAAAAGCCGATTTGCACAAAGAACGCTACGAATTGGAAGCCAACCCCGATGCCGAACTGGCAGAACTGATCGAAATTTACCGCCGCCGCGGTTTGTCCGACGCGCTTGCCGCCGAAGTCGCACAGGCATTGATGGAACACGACGCGCTCTCCGCCCATGCCCGCGACGAAATCGGCATCACCGAAACCTCCGCCGCCAAAGCCCATGCGAGGCCGCGCTTGCCTCCGCCGGTTCGTTCTGCGCCGGCGCCATACTGCCGCTGCTGGTCGCGCTGACCGCCCCCGCCGCCCTGATCCCTACGCTGGCGGCACCACTTTATGCGGACTCGCCGCGCTGGGTTACGCCTCCGCCAAACTCGGCAGCGCACCCGTCGCCCCGCCGTCCTGCGCGTGTGCCTGTGGGGCGTGGCGGCGTTGGCGGTTACGGCATTTTGATCGGCAAACTGGCGGGTGTAGCGGTTTTGAACGGAGGTCGTCTGAAAAACTCTGTGCCAAACCCGTCATACCGGTTTTCAGACGACCTTTTTACAATCAGCGGTCTCTATGTTTTTTAGCAAAGCGGCTTATGAAAAAATCCTCAAATTCTGTCGTAAGAATTTGAGGATTTTTCAGATTTCTAGGATGGCGTTTTTGCATTCGCCTATACGAGTTTATTCGTCTTCAAATTTTTCAAAAACTCATCGCTCACTTCATTGAACTTATCGGTACTGTCCAAAGATTTTTCTCGTTGTTCTCGTCCAATTGTCTTTCATCTTCTTCCGAACCGTGTTTGCCATGAAGCGCGGATTTGGATCCGCTTTTATAGCCGTCTTCCATCAAATCGCTAAAGAACGCAGATGGTGTTTCAAAGTCATTCAACAGGGAAGCATCGCTTTGTATGCGCCAATTTATCGGCTTGTGCGATGTAATCGAATCGCGGCTATCCACTGCACACGGACATTTTTCCGCTTGGGCGTAATCACGTTTGTCCATTGCCCGGTTCATGTCTTCCATGGTAGAGCATAAAATTGGCAATGCACATCAACTCATTGTTGTACTCTACTGCGTTATCGTAGCGTTTTGGCGTAATACACGCCCTCCTCCTCATTCCAGCCGCCGCGTTTTGGCGAAGACGATGCGCCGCCGGTAGCGCCAAAACAGTTTTTAATGAATTCTAAGATCGCACTTTGCTGCCTTTCTCGCTAAGTAAAGCACAGACGGGGGAAAAGTATAACGCAAATCTGAAATGCCTGCTGCCTGCACTTCCGCTGCGGCGCCCTTCCCCTCCGTTTTCAGACGACCCTCGTTCCCGAAATAGGTCCGTTTATACCTTATCACAAACCCTTGCAGGTCGTCTGAAAAAGCCGCCGCTGTCTTTGCCGGCTTTGCATCCGCTAGAATGACTTCCTGCCGCCAAAGGTCGTCTGAAAAACATCCCGGACGAACCATCCCTTTTTCGGCAGACACATGGAGTTGAACCATTGAACAAACGCCCGATGACGGCAGACGAAACCGATTTGTTGAATCTTCTTCTGTCCAACAAAAACCTCAATATGCCGGATTGAGACCCGTTTTTCCAACAGCGTCACCACGCTCGACGACGGCGCGAATGGGCAGTTTTCTGTTTTCCAGCGATACAAACCAAACGCGCCCCGCTACAAAATCATCCCAATGCGCCGAATACCTGTTTCACGATAAAGACGGCATTCCGGTTTTGGCAACCCTATATTCTTACAGCGACGGTCAACTGCATGAACTGGATATTTGGAAAGCGGACTTCCAGCCTGTTACTGGCTTATCCGGACAAACCGTAATATTCAGTCTATCCATTTCAATCGGTTTTTACGGACAAACATTCAGACGACCCTCTGGCGCACAAAGGTCGTCTGAAAACCAACCAAACCATCCTATCCCTACACCCGCTTTTAATCTGCTAAAAATCCCGCTTTTACAACCCACCACGGCGCCCGAAAAATTTTTCCGGCTGCCGCAAGCCGATTGTCCCTACGCCATGACCTACCCTATCCCCAAACCCCGTGAAAAATCCCGTTGGCTCAATCTTTCGCAAGGCTCGCTGCCGCTGGCTTTGGCGCGTTATCTGCCGCATAAGCGGCTCAAAGTCGTGCTGACCCAAGATGCGAACAGGCGTTGCGCCTTCAGACGGCATGGCGGTTTTTCCGTCCGCACGATACGGCGGTGTTCCTGCCGGACTGGGAAACGCTGCCTTATGAGCGTTTTTCGCCCGCATCAGGATTTGGTGTCGGAGCGGCTCTCGGCGTTGTGGCAGATTAAGAGCGGCGCGGCGGACGTGTTGTTTCGTGCCCGGTTGCCACGGCGATGCAGAAGCTGCCGCCCGTGCCGTTTTCTGGCGGGCGCACGTTTTTGGCTGAAAACGGGGCAGACTTTGGATATGGGCCGTCTGAAAACCGATTTGGTGGATGCAGGCTACAACCATGTTTCCCATGTTGTCGCGGCGGGCGAATTTGCCGTGCGCGGCGGCATTGTGGATTTGTTCCCGATGGGCAGCGAGATGCCGTACCGCATCGATTTGTTCGACGATGAAATCGACAGCATCAAAACCTTTGACGCGGACACGCAGCGCACCATCTCCCCGTTTCCGAAATCCGCCTGCTGCCGGCGCACGAGTTCCCCACCGACAGCGAGGCGCAAAAAATCTTCCGCAGCCGCTTCCGCGAGGAAGTCGATGGCAATCCGAACGATGCCGCCGTGTACAAGGCCGTCAGCAACGGCCATTTCGGCGCGGGCGTGGAATACTATCTGCCGCTGTTTTTGAAAACGAGCTGGAAACGCTGTTTGACTATATCGGCGAAGATGCGCTCTTTGTCTCTTTGGGCGATGTTCACGCCGAGGCAAACCGTTTTTGGAGCGACGTCAAATCGCGTTACGCCATGGCGCAGGGCGACGAAACCTATCCGCCTTTGCTTCCACAGCATTTGTATCTCTCTGCCGATGTGTTTCGCAGGTCGTCTGAAAAACTACGGACAGGTGCTGCCCGATGTTTTCCGGCAAGGAACACACCCTGCCCGACCTTGCCGTCAACCGCCAATCCGACGAGCCGTTTGCAGGCATTGAAGGATTTTCAGACGACCTTTGAAGGACGGATTTTGCTGTGCGCCGAAAGTTTGGGACGGCGCGAAACCATGCTCGGCTTCTTGCAGCAAAAACGGCTTGAAAGTCAAACCTGTGTCCGACTGGCAAGGCTTTTTATCGGCGCACGAGCCGCTGATGATTACGGTCGCGCCGTTGGCATACGGGTTCAAACTGGGCGGGCTGCACTCTCCGAGCCAACAGCAACCCACTCCTGCCTCGAGGGAGAAGGCAAAACGGTTGCCGACCAAACCGAATTTTCCGCAGCCGCAACAAACCCTCTCCCTAGCCCTCTCTCAGGGGAGAACGAAAATGCACCAGCCGTTTAGACGACCTGAAAACCGAAAGCAGCCCACCCCTGTCAGTACTCTGCAGGGCCAATCAACAGACCTTCCCCCTGAGAGCACCGTCGTATTTTCAGCGCACCCTCCGCAGAGGGAACAGAATGCAGCGTTTCAGACGACCTCACCAAAAGCAGCCTGCTCCCATCAGTCTCTGTCAAATCGCAACTGCCCTCCCCGTGGGGAGGGTTGAGAGGAGAAAGCATGTCGCTCAAACCGAATTTTCCCAGTCGTAACAAGCCCCTCTCCTAGCCCTCTCCCGCAGGAGAGGGAACAGAGCAGCCACCGTTTCAGACGACCTGAAAACCGAAAAGCAGCCTGCATCCCGTCGCAAATGATGCTACGAGCAAAATCCGACAGCACCGCTCCCTCCCCGTGGGGAGGGTTGAGAGAAGGCAAAGCGTTCACCGCTCAAGCGCCATCGCCGTCATCACCGAATCCGAGCTCTACCAATACGTCGCCCGTTCGCGCGTCCACAACCGCCGCAAGAAACACGCCGCCGTTTCGGACGGCCTGTTGCGCGACCTGCTGAAATCAATATCGGCGACCCCGTCGTGCACGAAGAACACGGCATCGGGCGGTATATGGGCTGGTAACGATGGATGGGCGGCGAAACCAACGAAATGATGTTGCTCGAATACGCGGGCGAAGCGCAGCTTTATGTGCCTGTTTCGCAACTGCATTTAATCAGCCGCTACTCCGGCCAGGCGCATGAAAACGTCGCCCTGCACAAGCTCGGCAGCGGCGCGTGGAACAAGGCGAAACGCAAAGCCGCCGAAAAAGCGCGCGACACCGCCGCTGAGTTGCTCAATCTCTACGCCCAACGCGCCGCCCAATCGGGACACAAGTTTGAAATCAACGAGTTGGACTATCAGGCGTTTGCCGACGGCTTCGGCTACGAGAAACCGAAGACCAGGCCGCCGCCATTGCCGCCGTGATTAAAAGATTTGACGCAGGCGAAGCCGATGGACCGCCTCGTGTGCGGCGATGTCGGTTTCGGCAAAACCGAAGTCGCCCTGCGCGCCGCGTTTGTGGCGGTAATGGGCGGCAAACAGGTCGCCGTACTCGCCCCGACCACGCTTCTGGTCGAGCAGCACGCGCAAAAATTTTCGCCGACCGCTTCGCCGATTTCCCCGTGAAAGTCGCCAGCCTTTCGCGTTTTCAACAACAGCAAAGCCACCAAAGCCGCGCTGGAAGGCATGGCGGACGGCACGGTCGATATCGTTATCGGCACGCACAAATTGGTGCAGGACGACATCAAATTCAAAAACTTAGGTTGGTGATTATCGATGAAGAACACCGCTTCGGCGTGCGCCAGAAAGAGCAGCTCAAACGCCTGCGCGCCAATGTCGATATCCTCACCTGACCGCCACGCCGATTCCGCGCACCCTCAGCATGGCGCTCGAAGGCCTGCGCGACTTCTCGCTGATTACCACGCGCCCAGCCGCCGCCTCGCCGTGAAAAACGTTTTGTCAAACCCGTTCAGCGAAGGCAGCGTGCGCGAAGCCGTGTTGCGCGAACTCAAACGCGGCGGGCAGGTATTTTTCCCTGCACAATGAAGTGGATACGATCGAAAACATGCGCGAGCGGCTGGAAACCCTGCTGCCCGAAGCCCGCATCGGCGTGGCGCACGGACAACTGCGCGAGCGCGAGCTGGAGCAAGTCATGCGCGACTTTTTGCAGCAAAGATTCAACGTGTTGCTCTGTTCCACCATCATCGAAACCGGCATCGACATCCCCAACGCCAACACCATCATCATCAACCGCGCCGACAAATTCGGACTGGCGCAACTGCACCAGCTTCGCGGGCGCGTCGGCCGCAGCCACCACCAAGCCTACGCCTACCTGCTCACGCCCGAATACATCACCAAAGACGCAGAAAAACGCCTCGACGCCATCGCGGCGGCAGACGAACTCGGCGCAGGTTTCACCCTCGCCATGCAGGATTTGGAAATCCGCAGCGCAGGCGAAATCCTCGGCGAAGGACAATCCGGCGAAATGATGCAGGTCGGCTTCACGCTCTACACCGAAATGCTCAAACAAGCCGTGCGCGACCTCAAAAAAAGGCCGCCAGCCCGACCTCGACGCACCGCTGGGCATCACCACCGAAATCAAACTGCACAGCCCCGCCCTGCTGCCCGAAAGCTACTGCCCCGACATCCACGAACGGCTCGTCCTCTACAAACGCCTCGCCGTCTGCGAAACCGTGCAGCAAATCAACGCCATACACGAAGAACTCGTCGACCGCTTCGGCCTGCCCGAACAACCCGTCAAAACCCTCATCGAAAAGCCACCACCTGCGGCTCGCCGCGAAAAGAATTGGGCATAGACGCCATCGACGCGACCAGCGAAGCCGTCACCGTTACCTTCGGCAAACACCACCAAATCGACCCGACAGAAATCATCCTGCTGATTCAGACAGATAAAAAATACCGGCTGGCAGGGGCAGACAAGTTGAAGTTTACGGCTCAGATGGAGGATGTGGAGACGCGGATTAAGACGGTGAAAAAGTGTGTTGAAGACTTTGAAAGAAAGGGTGCTAGAAAGAATAGAGATGAAAGAAAAAGGTCGTCTGAAACTGTTTCAGACGACCCATATATTACAAACCTGTTATATACAAAATGACGGTTTTAGGGATCTAACCTACAATTATCGATGTAAAGTAAGTGAATGATTCAATAGCAAAATATATAACTAACAGAGAATATACTATAAGAAAACAGTACAACCATAAGTTAATATTATGAATGCTTTGGGAATATATCGACTCCTTTAGACTCAATATCAACTAACAATCTTATGTAATAACTGAGGTAATCGAATTGACTGAGGAGAATCGAACAAAATTAATCCTTATAGATTATCTTCTAAATAATTTATTAAATTTAAATAATTACCCATATCTTTTTAGGATATAACTTATATTTAAAAGCTAATCTATCAGAAGATAAAAATAGATTTCCTTTTAGAACAAGCAAAAATTCCCTTTTAAAAAGGCTACTTCTGATTCTGAAAATGCTATGTTTGCCAAAGCCTACCTAGCACATATTTATATATGACTTAAAGGAATTTAATCATTGCCTTGATATGATAGAGCAATTCGGATAATTTCACTTTTTCAAAACTATCCAGCCATCAAAAATTGGCGAGACTTAAAAATCCAAGAGTTAAAAATATGTTGCCTAATCAAATTAAAAATATTTTCTGATTTTGAATTTATTCTACATAGTTATTTGCTAAAAATTTCACGTTCAAGTGAACATGATATACCCGTACCAATAGAACTTTCCAATATAATGAAAAATATCAACAACCCAAAAATTAATGTCTCTACATTATTATTTATAAACTATCACGTTTCTTAAAAATTGGTGCTCATCCATCTAACCCACAAGTAAGATACAGATTAAGGTTATAAAGAGATTATTGAACTTTTGAAAGAAAGAGGATAGCAGATTAGAGGATATTGAGAGAAAAGGTCGTCTGAAAATTTTCAGACGACCTTTAATAACTATTTTTGCTTACTCTAAATATTTAATACCTTATATAGGACACTAATATGGGTAAATTTCACTTTACCTCTGGGCAAATTGACCTTTATTACTGAAGAAACAACAAACACATCTTTTTCTTCAAGGTATATTTAATGAAATGTCTTTCTCTATTCAAGTTAGTCAACCATTTTGATTTGGAGGAAATAGGATTTTAACTTTATTCAAAGTAAAATGAATAACTTTCCTCAGATCAAAGCAAAAACTGAACTATTCTTAAGAAATATTTTATATACCCAACCCAAACAACTTGGATTTAATCATTACAAAAGATAAATTAGACGAAAACCAAAGAATTGATTTCTTTTTCCGGGTTTATGTTTTCATGAAAAACAAAAAGATTGGGATATCGTATTTAGAGAAAGTCAGCTCCTATTGCTGGAGCCATACGGCATTTAATCAACTACCACGATGATGATGTTGTTGATTTGAGGATCTCTCAGATTGGAAGAGTTATAAGAGGTGTAGCATGCAGGCTAATTTAGAGTTTTCATATGACTTGCTATAAACTATTCTATTAACTTCAAACCAATATACTCAAATCATTATTTGTTGGCATGGTAAGCGTAGGTTAGGTTGGTAAACCCAACAACAACTCCGAATGTTGGGTCACGACCCAACCTACATCTGCTAAGGAATTTATATGAAAATATCTGGTTTTTGAAAAATATCCGTTGCACTATCCATACTGGCGGCATTGCCGTTTCAGGCGGCATGGGCGGGATTCGGCGGCCAATGCGCGCGGGACCGTCAGGAACAGAACTGGATAGGGCATTGCCTGCAGATGTACGGCAATATGAACTGCGTGCCGGAGGGCAGCGAGTTTCACCGCAGCAAAAGACAGCTGAAATGCAAATACGCGGCCGCGAGGCAGAAGAACGGTTGAGGCAGCGGCGTTGGCAAAACAGCGCGGAACAGCAGACGGACAGGGTGGCACAATGCGCAGAGAAAACCATGCGGACGGCGGCTATACGGTGTACCACTATACCGACGCAGTCAGCGCGTGTTGAAACCGTGATGCCGTATGACGAAAACGATAAAGTCCACGGCGTGGTCAAAAGGCTATTATCCCAACGGCAAATTGAAATACACGCTGCCGCACCGCCACGGCGTGTATTTTCGGCGAGGCACTCGAATACGATAAAAACGGCCGCCTGCGTCTGATTGGGCGTTATGACGACAAGGGCGAGCGCGTTTGATCTGCGGGAATATCCGTAAGAATAGTGGCGTAGGTTGGGTTGGCAAACCCAGTAACACCTGAATGTTGGGTCACGACCCAACCTACATCTGCTGATCCAACAGCTCCATAAACCATGAAACTTGGTTCCTTCAATTTTAAATCCTATCGAGTTAATACTAAAAATGAATCTTTATATCTGATTACTTTACTTTATATTCTTTATACCGCAAAATACTATGGCTGATTCTTTTGAAATTTATAGATATTGGAGTAAACTATCGATAGAAAAAGAATCTCAGCCTCTATTCTCTCCATGAAAAGAGATAGAGGCTAAAGGATTAAAACATCTCCGACTACAATATATCAGTAGCACTTACATTGATAAACAGGAAAAACAAATATTATGTTTTTACCTACTTCCCCGAGATATTAAATCCTCATCGCAGAGGAGGACATGGGATTTCTAGAGTTCATATAAACGCTAAAACTCATGAAATCAAATCACATTTTTCAAGATAGCCTCCTTCATCAGATAAAAACAAGACAAACTATATGAAAAATAAAAGATTCTTTGAGTTTTTGATGCTTATTTAACATGTAAAAATTTATCAGCTACTGAATTACTCAATATCCTGCTGAATTCTAATACTCAAATTGATACGAAGCAGTTAGAAGATTGCAATTTTTCCGATATAGTGAAATTAGTGATATCGTTAAAAATGTCCTCTTAACAAGCCGGTACTTAGTCGACATAGGGAAATTGCTGTTTTTATTCAGGCAGATTCAGAATAAGCTTGATAAATCTGAACTTGAAGAGGTTTTTATCTCTTTTAATTGATTTTATAAACAACGATAAAAGCATTAATGTAAAAATCCTCAGCGATATCTTCTTTAGGCATTTGTTTCATCATTATGATTTAGGAGAGGAAGAATTCCTGCGCAATAGAGGATTGAATTAATTTTGGCAACATGATATTCTATCGTTATAGCTACTGCTTTTAGCCTGCATTTTTCCAACAAGAGATTAGTATTGAAGAATATCTGATATTTAAATAGCAAGCATCCGAAAGTAATTTCTTGGGATTGTGTATGCTCTAAAAGAGCTATCACTCGAAATCGATTGAAAATTTACTATTAAATAAACCAGACCATTTTCGCATAGAATCATATATTTATAGCGAGATAACTGCCTATTTAATCTCAACCGGCTCTGGAGAAAAATTATTCCATATATTGAAAATATGGTATTAACAAAATAAAAATTGATGATGAAATTTATATGACGCTTAAAACATAATTCATCAAAAAATTTTCATCCATAAGAAAAATCATGTTGGAAAAGTTTTCAATAAATTATCAGTATGCCTCATAATATCTTCTCTTCATGCAGGCAATTTTGTTTTATTCTTAAACTCTAGTTAATAACAAGGATTTAAATGAAAATTTTTATGATATTTTGCGCACTACTTACATCTGCCAATATTGCCCGGAGCCGATACATATGGAAACCATGCATGCACGATGAGTCTTTGTCTAAGGTCTGCAGAAGCTGCCCGCGATGGCAGTTTTATTGACTTGGATAAATCGGTCGCAGCATTGATATCCCCTGAACTGGCGCATGAAATCAATCAAGCTGCTAACCATACTATAAAAACGACAGACAATTCAACAGCACATACCATGTTAACCAAGATCCATATCAACAATACGGTATCCGTAGTATTTCGTTTGCTGAATGGTCGTCTGAAAAAGGCAAGATGAAGCGGCTTGAATTTTGAACTTCACAATAACTGCTGTCCGTCACCACTCTACAAACTATGAAGAGTTCGCGGGCAGTCCCAGCTTTATCCCGGCCATTTAGACGGTAAGACATATCCATTCTTACGTTACCCGCCCCGGCAAAGGCAAAACTACTTTTTATGAAAAACGTAAAGACAACTGCGCGGTCATGATTGTTCAAGAATTTGTCACAGCCGATTTCGGACCTGGAATTCATAAATAGAACACTACAAAACCACTAGATAAAGCTTCGTTGCTATTGTTCTTTTGAACTGAGCCGATAACTCTAACTCAAGCAAAGGGTCGTCTGAATCGTCAATTCGTCTTTCAGACGACCTTTCTTCCACTGGAATTTTTGATTTTCAAAATCTCAATCGTAAAGAAAAAACCTGCCCGAATCGTCGGGCAGGTTTGCTTATGGCTGAATCGAGTCGGATTAGTTTTTGTCCAGGTCGACCAGTTTGTTTTTGGCAATCCAAGGCATCATGGAACGCAGTTGCGCACCGACTTTTTCGATTTGGTGGTCGGCATTCAGCGGCGGCGTGCGGTCATGCCTGGCGTAGTTGATGCGCCTTCTAGATGAACATTTTGGCGTATTCGCCGGTGGATGCGTTTGAGGGCTTTTGCATCGCGCTTTGTCGTTGATGACTTCACGCCGGTAACGTATCTCGCCGTATTCCGCGTTGTTTGGAAATGGAGTAGTTCATGTTGGCAATGCCGCCTTCGTACATCAAGTCAACGATCAGTTTCAGCTCGTGCAGGCATCTCGAAGTATGCCATTTCAGGGTGCGTAGCCCGGCTTCGGCCAGGGTTTCGAAAGCCGCATTTCACCAGTCGACGCACGCCGTCGCACAATCACGGCCTGTTCGCCGAAGAGGTCGGTTTCGGTTTCTTCGCGGAAGTTGGTTTCAATCACGCCGCCTTTGGTGCCGCCGTTGGCTGCTGCGTAAGACAGGGCGATGTCGCGGGCTTTGCCGCTTTTATCTTGGTAAACGGCGATCAGGGAAGGAGTGCCGCCGCCTTTCAGGAATCTCGCTGCGCACGGTGTGGCCTGGGCCTTTGGGGGCGAATCCATAATCACGTCCAAGTCGGCACGCGGTACGATTTGGTTGTAGTGACGTTGAAGCCGTGGGCGAAAGCGAGTACCGCGCCTTGTTTCAGGTTAGGGCTCGATTTCGTTTTTGTACACGACGGGTTGCTTTTCGTCGGGCAGCAGAATCATTACTACGTCTGCTTTTTCGGCATCGGCTACGGACAATACTTCAGCCGGCTGCTTTGCTTTTTCCAAGAACCGCCTTGGCGCAGGCCGACTGACTACGTTTACGCCTGAATCTTTCAGGGTTGGCTGCGTGGGCGTGGCCTTTGTCGAGCTGTAGCCGATGATGGCGACGGTTTTGCTTTTGATCAGGGACAGGTCGGCGTCTTTATCGTAATAAACTTGCATTTGATTTTTTGCTAAAATGATTCCGCTTTGTGTTGAGGATGCCGGACATAGGATTGAGGGTGTGGTTACAACGAGTTCTTTCCATCAGAACGATTTCTGAGCGGCGTCGGTTTTGCTGTCGATGGCTTTGACGAAGCTCGAAATGTTCGCTGGCGTTGTGCGCGTCCGATGGCGCTGGTATTTCCAGTTTCTCGACGAAGACGAAACGGTTCGGGTTTTGCGTGATCTTGCTGCGAAATCGAGCGCAGTTGCCTTCTTTCCGCGCGGCTGGCTTTTTCGACCAGGCCTGGGAACAGTGCTCAGCGTTGCCCGTGTATCTCGGCTTTGACGGCAACCAGCGCGACGATTTTTAATGTTTGACATGCAATCTTTCCTGTCGGTTTTGGCTTTTTCAGACGACCTGATCGCAGTCGTCTGAAAAGCTCGACGAGTCAAATTTCAAAATACGTTCGCCGCGGCCCGATGCCCGGCCGCGCCTGTGCGTACGGTCTCAAAATCTGGGCGCGTGCGACGGTTTCAAGAAGAACGAGTTTGTCGGTCGAGCCGGTGACTTTCGATGGTGTAGCTGCGGTCGGTTACGTCGATGATGCTGCGCGGTAGATTTCGTCAGGCGTAGAAATTTCGTCGCGGTCTTTGCCCGACGGCGCGACTTTACCAGCATCAGTTCGCGTTCGACAAAAGCGGCTTTCGTTCAAATCGACCACTTGACACTCAATCAACTTTCTATTGAGTTGTTTGGTGATTTGTTCGATGACTTGCTCGTCGCCGTGGGTAACGATGGTCATGCGCGAAAGGGTTTTTGTCTTCGGTCGGGGCTACCGCCAAGCGAGTCGATGTTGTAGTCGCGCGCGCGAGAAAAGAGGCCGACCACGCGGCTCATCGCGCCTGGATTCGTTTTCCATCAGAACAGATAAGATATGTCGCATTGTCGCTCTCCTTACGCTTTCGCTGGTTGCGCATGCGGTGCGGCAGACCATTTCGTCCAAACCCTGCCGTTGCCGACCATGGGCAGCACGTTTTTGTTTTTGTCGGTCAAGAAGTCGATAAACACCAGACGGTCTTTTGCTTGGACTCGCTTCCAAAAGCGCGCCTTCAACATCGGATTTTGTCCACGCGATGCCGATGCTCCGTAGTGCTTCGCCAGTTTGACCAGAAATCGGGCAGGGAATCGAAACTAGGTTTCCGATTCGCGTTGCTGCCGTAATACAGCTCCCGCCACTGGCGGAACCATGCCGAGGTAGCCGCTGTTGAGGGTAACGACGTTACCGGACATGCGTGTATTGGAAGCAGGTGGACAATTCCTGGATGTTCATCTGAATCGAACCTTCGCCCGTAATGCAGCATACGTCTTGGTACGGGAGCGGCGAGTTTTCGCGCCCATCGCATAGCGGCAGGCCTACGCCCATCGTACCCAAGCCGCCGGAATTGAGCCACTGGCGCGGGCGTTCGAACGGATAATATTGCGCCGCGAACATTTTGGTGTTGTCCCACGTCCGAAGTGATGATGGCGGAATTGCCGGTAACTTCGGCAAAGCCTTCGCACGACATATTGCGGTTTGATGATTTCGCTGTCGTTGTCAAACCACAGAGCAGTTGCAGGAACGCCATTTCGATGCTTTTTCCACCATTTGTCCAAAGAATCGGCGGCAGGCGCATCCTGTTTGCCCCACGAAGCGCAAATCATTTCGGACAAGACGTTTTTCACGTCGCCGACAACGAATATCGACTTTGACGCGTTTGGCGATGCTGACTGGGTCAATCATCAATATGAATGACTGGCTCAGAATTTGACGGAACGGATACGACACGGTCGTCAAAACGCGGCGCCCACTGCCAACACGACATCTGCGTTTTGCATGGCGAGGTTGCTTGTAAGTGCCGTGCATACCAGCATGCTCAAGAATTGGCGGTCGCTTGAAGGGTACGCGCCCAGCCCCATCAGCGTGCCGGTACACGGTGCGTCTGTCGCGGACAAACTGTCAGCTCTTCCGAAGCATTGTCATCACCACGCCGCCGCCGAAATCAAAACGACCGACGTTTTGGCGAGCCAACATTTGATGGCTTTAATCTCGCCCGATATGGCCTTTGCACGACAGGTTGGAAGAGCGATAAAGATGTCTTCCTGCGGATAGCTGAATTTCGCCATCGCCTGCGTTACACCTTTTGGGAATATCGACCACGACCGGCCGATCGCCGCTGGCGGCGATTTGGAATGCCTTTTAATGGTCTCGGCAAGCTCGTTGACGTTGGTTACCAAGAAATTGTGTTTGACGCACGGACGGGTAACGCCGACCGCATCCAATTTCTTGAAACGCATCCGTACTGACGAGCGAATTGCCGACCCGTCCGCCGATGACCACCATCGAATCGAATCGCTGTGTGCGTGGTGTAGCTCGTCACGCGCGCATTGGTCACGCCCGACCGGAAGTAACCAGCGCGACGCCGACTTTGCTGCTGACGCGCGCATACGCATTCGCTGCGTGCGCCGCCCAGCTCGTGGCGGGTCAGGATGTGCTTGAATCTATTGAGCGGAAAAATAGCGCCGTAGATTTCGATGACCGCGCCGCCTCGGCTAGGCCGAAATACATCACCTCACACCTTCGGTTTGCAGAGATTTTGCACCATGATTTGTGCACCTGATAACTGCGTGACACGACCTCTTTTTATACGGGCTTCAAACCAATAGGGCAACCCGCCTCGCCACAGCACCTGTACGCAAGCCTCCAAGCAGCGGTTTAGGTACGCGCATCGAAGGAACAATACGGCGACAGTCAGACTGTCCAATCACTGGAAATGAAACACAGAGTTTATGATCGAGAATGCAAACGATAACGCAAACCGCCTGTTCAATTCAAGACAAAATCTTTCATCTTTTAACATTATCCGAATACCGAAAAGATTGAGTATTGATTTTATAAAAATAACACTCGGGCATTTGAACAGATTAATGAAAATTACGCTGATAGTTTTGAGAGGGGTCGTCTGAAACCTGTTTTATAGTGATTAAATTCTAAATCAGTGGCTAGGCATGACGAAGCCGCAGACAGTATCAGATAGTACGACAAGGCGAGGAAACGCGCCGTACTGGTTTAAAGTTAATCCACTATACACTGTTTTCAGACGATCCCTACAGGCTATTCACCCTCCTCCTGGTTTCGCATTCTCTCTATAAACTCATTTCTCTGTTTTGTCTATGCCTCCGGCATGTTTTCCAAGAGCGATGCAGCAATGATCAATCACCAAATCATTGGTGGTACTGCACAAGGCCTATTCGCATAATGCTCTTTTGTGATGATGGTATTGGCTTGATAATGGCGTGGAATCCTGAACCATCAGCCGTTCCAGTAAAACGGGCGAACAGATGGAATTTGATGGGCAAAGGAAAGTGGCTTTAGGAAATGGACCTCGGACATTTAAGCCCATACTGCCCTCGTTTTGAGGGGATAAAAAGGCGGAAACTGATATCTGGCGACTGTTCGGCGTGAAGTAATCGATACGCACAAACCCGGAAGGTAAACTGCCGCATCGTTAACGGTGATGCCTTTGTCGAACAGCTTGTTAATCAATCCGTTTTGCTGTTGATTGAGACGATAATGCGTCACGAAACCGCGTTCGGCGGTGGCTCTGGCTGATCTGCATGCTTTGCTCGCCGTTGTTGCGCAGCAGTTTGGCATGGATATAGCGCGGCGGGTCGGATCGAGGAAGTTTTCGATGGCGTGGATAAAATCGCCTTCCATATAATCGGACGGCGTTGGCGGTTTCAAAACCTCCGGCGCTTCGCACCGGCATACGGTTCAAAAAGGAATATCGGAACCAGGCAAACCCACACCCAATCGCTCGCACTCGGCATGGAAACGTAGGAACACTCTCGGCTTCTTCACGGGCTACACATCCCGCCGACAACAGTCAAAACTTTCGTTTCGTCTTTGCGCGTAACAAACTCCCAGCCGTGATAACAACGACATTAGAGCTTTGCCCGGAACGATTTCAGCGCACTCAGCGGGCACATGCCGATGCGGACAGCAGCGTCATCCATACAGGCTGCCTGTCCGTTCAGCCGTACCAATAACACCAGCTGCTGTCCCAACAATTCGCGATGAACGGTTTGTCTCGTAGCTGCTTGCTCGGTATCAACGGATACCGCCGCTTTCATCTATGTTCATGGTTTGTGTCGTTTTATTTTGATTGGTGATGGCGAAATCAACTTTTTATGTTGATACACCTCTTTTGAAACTTACAGCATGGATTAACTTAGCAGTTTCGCGCGTATAGGGGCGGTAGGCTTTTCCATTAGCGGTAACGCGTTTCGGTGCAATATCCCGCATTGTTTTGTAACGGCGATATCGCGTAAACCGTTATGTTGTTTTGGCAAGATATTGATTCCATGCCTCCGTCTTCCAACAAGCATCTTTTGATTTGCCGCGTCCGCGAGGATTTAAATTCTACGATGCGCTGCCCATTGTGCAGACTGCGATGAAATATTTAGTCCTCGGGAAAGCAAAGGGCGCAACGGCAAAATCACCCGTATCTGTTTCTAGGCGATTTGAACGCAGGCTCTACCTTCGCATTTGCGGAATATTGACGGAACGTCGGATTGCCCGATACTCCAACGATATCGTTTCGAGGATGCGTCGCAGTGGCGGCAAGGCAGATGAGTAAAACGTTTTTTCATGATGTACCCGTGTTTTAAGTTCAATATTTATAGTGTGGATTAATCCAGTCCAGGACGGCGTTACCTCGCCTTAGTTCAAAGAGCAGATTCTCAAGGTGCTGAAGCACCATGAATCGTTCCACTATCTGTACTGTCTGAGGCTTCGTCACCTTATCCTGATTTAGTTAATCCACTATGTTTACAGTTTGTATTTAATCAGGATTTTTTTTTTGTAATACCCTGGCTCAATGCGTAACAGCTCTGAATAAGCCGGCGCAGGTCGAATGGCAGACCGCCATATATTCGATTTCAGGTACTGCACCGCGCATCTTGAAATCAGGCGCACCGGAACCGAAATTTGTGCGACATCCGCTTCGATACAGGTTTGCATGGAACGCGCCCGCGCAGCGGCGGTATATGCATCACTTTTGCGGCTTGGCATCATCGTAGCCGACGACGGGCGAAGTAGTTGCATGTCGATGACCACGCCTGATACTCCGGCGCTTTCACCGGTTTTGCTGTCACGCAGCAGAAATAAATTCAAGATATCGCGCGATACGGTTTCGCGCATAATCAGCGTAAATTGTACGTTTGCTTGGAATATTTTGTTCAGATACAGGCGGTTGTACCAACGCACCGCCGCTTCAAAACTGCAGACCGGGCTGTCGGCACCTCAAACGCTCGAAAATATAACGCCCGTCATTAAATATCTTGCGGTCGCGCTTGGTATTGGTTTCGCCCTGACCGCCTGCCAATCGTCCATATCAAACCTGCCGCGTCACCACCATTTTTCCAACCGAGTTGCTTCAGCCGTTCAATCAAATCCCTTAGCGCGGCGCGGATCATGAACGGACGGACAAAAGTACGTTTCGGCTATTTTGCGACGGCGGGTTGGGTCAGCCTGACATTGGGGGCCCGAAAGCTCCTGAGAAGCACAGAGAGGCAATAATTGTTCAGCGTCACCATACGGTCGATCTGATTCAACCGCAGAATGCCGCTTAATCGCCGACAACAAACCCGCCGCAAGCATACGCTGTCCACCGGGCAGTTTGACCAACCGTCCTCGCATAATCCACGATTGCCGAATGCGGCGCGACGCGGTATAGCACTAGGCGTGATCCGGTCGATGACGGGTACAGGGAATATCCAAACCGTCGATATTCAAAACCTCGGCGCGGGCACCGCGGCTGGCAAACAGGCGTTGCAGCGGATGTCTCGAACAAATGCCGCAATTGTGGGACAGATCAGTTTTCATCGCCGTCAAATCAATATCATCGAAAGTGCTGGCGCTGGTTAGCGCTTGCGATGCCGGATACTGCGCCACATCATCTCGCCCAATGCCAGCCATTGGCATAGAAAGGCAAATCGGCAATCACATCATCGGCTCGGCGGAAGTCCCGCCGCCAAAGCGCCGTCCATTTTCCCTCTTTCCAAGCCCGATAACCGAAAAAGCAGCGGCAAGGTCGCACCGACCCGTAAAGGTTTGATGGCGTGTTGCTTCCGTTGCTGCAAGCGCCCTGCTCCGTCAAACAACCGCGTAAAGATGCAGACCGCTGGTCGCGGGGTTGTATTCAACAGCCACAAATCGCTCTGTCATCGATAAAGCTGTGCCGCCTGTCCGTGAAACGCGTTTTCCGGCAAATTTCATCACAAATCGTCCAAACGCGGTCGGTGCGGGCTCGAAATAGGTCGATGCCGAATCGTTGAGCAGGTAGCGCGGGCGGTAGGCGGCATGCGCCAACACGCTGCCGTGTCTGCAAATCACAATTACACACCCCGCCCCGTAACGAAATCCTGCTGCACCCAAGGATAATCCGTACCCGATATGGATGTTTTCAGACGACCGCCGCCGGCGTATTACGGAACGCCTGAAACGCGAAACGGGCTTCAATACCGTTTTCACGCTGTCGTATTCAACTCGCCGACCGATGTATTCGGCGCGTAGCCGGAAAACGCACCGCCGTATCCTGCGGCATCCGCTCGAAAAACGGGTGGAATTTGTCATGCAGGGTAAACAACGTTTCACGATCAGGTATTCAACATTTGGCGCGCTCCGGATTCCGGCAAATCTAGCCTCGCCAAAAATATCTTCACAAGTCGGAATTACACAATCCGCCTGCGCCACCATAATTCCGTCATGGCACGCGCATAGCTGGCGAAATCCAAACGCGGCGTGGGAATGTGGCGGTACCCGCTCATCCGGCAAAATGCTGACCGGAAATGCAGGCCGTCGCAAACACGCAAATTGATGTCCGCCGCATTTGGCGAACCGCGCCCATTCCAGCGCAACGGGCGCGCGGGGAGAAGTAATGAGGATGTTCAATTTGTATTCCTGGCGTTTGGCTTTGCATCAATAATTTATGTCGCCAGAATGACAGTGTAATATTGTCAAAAAGGTCGTCTGAAACGGATGAACTGTTTGAATCCGCACCCCAAAGTTGACATCCCTCCAACTCACAAGGTGCAGTTTTTATGAGCAAATATACATTACACTTCAAGAGACCTTTTGCAAAATAATAGTTCATTAACGAAATTTGACGCATAAAAATGCGCCAAAAATCTTCAATTGACTAAACCTTCCTATTATTGAGCAAAAGTAGGAAAACATCGAAAGGTTTTGCATTTTGAAAATGAGATTGAGCATAAAATTTTAGTAACCTGCCGTAAAGGTCTTTCAAATACCGCCGTACTCCACTACCTGCATATACGCAGCCAACAACGTACCGCAGACCACTCACGGCATTTCCCGAACCCACCTGAGACGATGGATACGCGCCTCATCAAGAAGGCGGTATCGGCGCACTCGAACATCCCCAATCCAAAACCATGCCCCAACACCGCAAAAACCCCTTCATCGCAGATAAAACCCGACCAAGAAAAACACAGGCAGAGCTTATCGAAGAGTTGTGCTATATGCGCGCAGAGGTCGCCTACCCTAAAGGAGTTAAAAGCCCTCAGCCAAAAAGCAGACCGAAAAGGACAAAGCCAAACCGTCCAAACACTGAGGGCGCAACACCTGCTCAAATACCTGCTGCACATCGCAAACCCTGCCCAAAAGCAGCTTTACTACCACCACCAAGACCGACCCGACCCGACGCAGCCGACAAAGCTCTCCTTGTCGAAAACCTCACCGGCGGCATAAAAAGGACGCTACGGGACAAAGGCGCATTGCCGCAGCATTGGGTTGGAACCGCAAAAAGCGGCGCGGTTGATGAAGCAGTTGAACTGAAAGCCCTCATACGGGCGAAAAAGCCTACCGCCATCCCGCCATGGGCGAAATATCGGAAAACCTCCTCAAACGCCGGTTCAAAGCCCGAAAGCCCAACGAAAAATGGCTGACCGACGTTACCGAACTCAAAGGGAAGCGACGGCAAACCGTACCTCTCGCCAATCTTGGACTTGTTCAACTGCGAGATCGTCGCCTACGCCATGAGCCGCAGAGCCGACAGCGAAATGGTGACAGAAATGCTCGAAAAAGCCGCCCCCCGTCTGACTGATAAAGGAACGATGCTTCATTCGGACCAAGGTGTGCTGTACCGTACGGCGGGTATAGGGAATTGCTTGCGTGAGCATTCCATGGTTCAAAGCATGTCGCGAAAGGCGAACTGTTGGGACAATGCGCCGATGGAAAGCTTCTTTGCGGTGTTGAAAGACGGAGTGTTTTATAACGCAGGTGAATTGACGGTAGATGAATTGATGAAGCAGATAGATGACTATAGGATTACTACAACCGGGAGCGTTGCAGTTTGAATTGAAAAAGCTGAGTCCTGTCGCGCTACAGAACCCAGCTTTGCACAGAGCGCCTGAATAGGCTTTTTATGAGTGTCCAAGATTTGGGGGCAGTTCAGTTTTTCAGACGACCCGCATAATTTTTGCCCTAAACCTCTGTCGCATTCCCGATATAACTTACGGGGAATATAGTGGATTAAAATTGCAATGATACGGCATGCCAACGCCCTCATGTAATACCTGTACACGGCGGGCGTTGCCTTGTCTCATTTTTGTTTAATTCACTATAGGACGAATCAGTAAACAGCTTGCAAGCCGTTTCTTTTGCTTCTCCACTCAAACTTTGCGGATAGTCAACTGGCGTGTACTGATAGCCACTTGCCAGCATGTTTTAAACATAATGACCCCGCTTATCTATACCAGATGCGTCACAACATCACCATCCTCAGCAAATCGCGCCCACCCTACTTCTTCCGACAACATCCCCTGCGCGTTTTTACTGATGACATCGTTACTCAAAACCGTCTCGGTAAACAGCCGTTTGAACGCTACGCTTATCCGTGACAAGCGCGGAAAATGGTTTTATCTGACTGTTATCCGCGAGGACGCTTCCTCTTTAATTGAATTTCTCTTTAAACACTTTGCTTTGCCGCTTCGCAGCCCGATGTCCTTCCCAAACCGACTTCATCATAACGATGATTAGGAGTCGGCCGCCGCCTGCGTTACCGAAATTGCACCGATGTTGAATTCGCCCGGAACTGTTGATTAAAAATAGTTAGTGTGTGACCAGGTCGTCTGAAACCGTCTTCGTCTTCATTTTCAGACGACCTTGACCCGCGCGACTCAACATCATGCGCTGTCACAACACGCTTGCTTTTATCGGTATCCATCGCTCGATGATGTTTACCGAAACCGGATCTACAAAAACGAAAGGACTACCTCATGTCGGACAATACAACCCACGCGGCAGGGCTTTGCCCTCGCTGCCGAAAAGCACGATTTGGATGCTCGTTTTCGGTTTTCTCGGCGTTCAGACGGCCTTTTACCCCGCAAAGCTCGCAGATGAGCCGCATCTCTCCAGACGCTCGGCGCCGACCCGCACAGCCTCGGCTGGTTCTTTATCCTGCCGCCTGTTGGCGGGATGCTGCGGTGCAGCCGATTGTCGGTTATTACCCGACTGTACATGGAAGCCGCGCTATGGGCCGCGCGTCTACCGTATCTGCTTTTACGGCACGCGATTGCGGTCATCGTGATTCTGATGCCGAATTCAGGCGGCTTCGGTTTCGCTATGCATCGCTGGCGGCTTTTGTCGTTCGGTGCGCTGATGATTGCGCTGTTGACGTGTCGTCGAATATGGCGATGCAGCCGTTTAAGATGATGGTCGGCGACATGGTCAACGAAGAGCAGAAAAGCACGCCTACGGGATTCAGAGCTTCGCGAATACGGGCGCGGTTGTGGCGGCGGTCTTGCCGTTTGCGTTCGCGTATATCGGTTTGGCGAATACGGCGAGAAAGGCGTCGTGCCGCAGACTGGTCGTGGCGTTTTATGTGGGTGCGGCGTTGCTGGTGATTACCATGCGTTCACGATTTTCAAAGTGAAGAGAATACGACGGAAACCTACGCGCGCTACCACGGCATCGATGTGCGGCGAATCGGAAAAGCCAACTGGTTTCGAACTCTTGAAAACCGCGCCTCAAAGGCGTTTTGGACGGTCTACTTGGTGCAGTTTTCTGCTGGTTCGCTTTCCAGTATATGTGGACTTATTCGCTGGCGCGATTGTGAAAACGTTTGGCACACGACCGATGCGTCTTCCGTAGGCTATCAGGAGCGGGCAACTGGTACGGTGTGACTGGCGGCGGTGCAGTCGGTTGCGGCGGTGTGTTGTTCGTTTGTATTAAGGAAAAGTCCCCAACCAATACCATAAGGCGGGTTATTTCAGCTGCCTGGCTTTGGGCGCGCTCGGCTTTTTCTCCGTTTGCTACTTCAGCAACCAATACGCGCTGGTGTTGTCTTACATCTTAATCGGCATCGCCTGGGCGGGCATCATCACTTATCCGCTGACGATGTGACCAACGCCTTGTCGGGCAAACACATGAGCACTTACTGGGCTTGTTCAACGGCTCCATCTGTATGCCCCAAATCGTCGCTTCGTTGTGGAGCTTCAAATTGTTCCCATTGCTGGGCGAGTTGCAGGCCAAAAATGTTCTTGTAGGGGCATTGTCCTGTCTGCTGGGCGCGTTTTCCGTGTTCCTGATTAAAAGAAAAACACGGCGACGCATAATTTTCTTCATTTATCGGCAGGAGGGTCGTCTGAAACTTCTGCCGACGCTTTATTTGATTTAAGTGACGAAACCGTATTTCAAAACGGTTTGCCATAAAACCATCAAAACAGAGAGCTTTACGATGCATACAAGAATCATGGAAGTCAGCCCTTGGACGCTGCGTTCGGCAAAACTGAAAAGAACACAAACGGCTGCAAGAGAGCCTGACCAGCGGGCAACGGCTATAGGGTATGCGCGGCAGCTTTTGAGGAAACCCTACTTGCCGACACGCCACTTGGGCACCCTACATCGCCGGCGTGTGGTTCCCCGACAAAACCCGGCGTCGGCTGGTGGAAAAACGGCTATCCCAAATATTTCGGCAAAGCCATCAACGCGCTCAATTTCAGTAAAGTCAGAATCTTTGTCGACGGGCAGGAAGTGATTTGGCGAAAACGACGTTGCCGGCTTCTCCGTCGAACTCGATATGCAGCACGGCGTGTTGCGCCGTCGTTCACCGTATTCGGCGTGCGTTTCGATGCGCAAAATTCCTGTCCGTCGCGCAAAAAGAGCTGGCGGTTATCCGCTGAAGCTGTGTCCGTCTGACGGCAAAACCCACCAAGTCCGCATTGATTCCATCATCGACGCCGATGTAAACTGAGACCTAACTACGAAGAAAATTCTGGCAGGTATTGGACAAGGCGTTTCAGACGACCGCCCTACATTGCCACCCAAACTGTCGCCAATCCCTTTCGGCGTAGAGCACCATCGTCAACGCCGAGCAAACCTTCGCCGGCAGCTCTCAAAGCCCTCGGCGGCAGCCAAAACCGACTGGCAGGTCTCCACCCTTTTCGAAGCCGAAGTCGGCAGCGCGAAACCTTGAAAAACGCGTGATTGTTACCACCAGTCGCGATTATCAGGCGCAGCGGTGAAAAGCCGCAGGCCGCGCCTTTGTCGGATCGCAGGCGTTGCGTTTGAAAACCTGCTGGACGCGCACAAAGCAGGCTGGCTGCACCATTGGGGAAATCTGCCGACGTGGTCATCGCAGCAGCGACGAAGCGCAGCAGGGCATCCGCTTCAACCTGTTCCAACTGTTCTCCACCACTATTACGGAAGACGCGCATCTGAACATCGGCCCGAAAGGCTTTTACTGGCGAAAATACGGCGCGCGACCTATTAGGACACCAGTTTACGCCGTGCCGCTTTACCTCGCACTGGCGGAACCCGGAAGTACCCGCAACCTGCTGCAAATCAGCCGCAACCAACTGCCGCAGGCGCAGCACACGACGCGCGCGAACAGGGCTTGGTGGGCGCACTCTATCCGATGGTAACGTTTTACGGGCATCGAGTGCCACAAACGAATGGGAAATCACCTTCGAGGAAATCCACCGCAACGGCGCGATTCGCGCCATCTACAACTACACCAACTACACCAGCGACGAAAGCTATCTTGCCAAAGAAGGCTTTGGAAGTCTTGGTCGAAGTGTCCCGCTTCTGGGCGGACCGCGTCCACTTCTCCAAACGCAACGGCAAATACATGATTCACGGCGTAACCGGCGAACGAATACGAAAAACAACATCAGCAACAACTGGTACACCAACACCTCGCCGCATGGGTATTGGACTACACCCGCGAAGCCTGGGCGAAATATCCGCGTCCGGATTTGAACGTGAGTGCCGCCGAGCTGAAAAATGGGCGACATCAGCGCCAATATGTACCGTCCGCATGACGAAGAACTCGGCGTATTCGTGCAACACGACGGCTTCCTCGATAAAGACATCCGCCCCATGTCCACGCTTTCGCCCGACGATTTGCCGCTCAACCAGAAATGGTCGTGGGACAAAATCTCGCGTTCGCCCTTCATCAAACAGGCGGACGTATTGCAAGGCATCTACTTTCGGCGACCGTTTTCATATATGGACGAAAAACGCCGCAACTTCGACTTTACGAACCGATGACCGTGCATGAAAGCTCGTTGTCGCCTTGTATCCACGCCATCCTGCCGCCGAACTGGGCAAAGAAGAAAAAGCCGTGGAAATGTACCAGCGCACCGCCCGCCTGGACTTGGACAACTACAACAACGACACCGAAGACGGCCTGCACATTACTTCCATGACCGGCTCGTGGCTCGCCATCGTCCAAGGTTTCGCCCAAATGAACCTGGGGCGGCAAACCCAGCTTCGCCCTGTTCCTGCCGAGTGCGTGGACAGGCTACGCCTTCCACATCAACTACCGAGGCCGTCTGATTAAAGTCTGCCGTCGGCAAAGAAAAACGTCGTCTTCACCCTGCTCAAAGGCGAACCGCTCGACTGCAGGTGTACGGCAAGACATCACGCTCAACGGCAGCCACACCGTTGCGTTGGATGAGGGCGCAAAGTGACTTTTACCGCGGTCCTTTTGACCTCGACGGCGTCATCACCGATACCGCCGAATACCACTACCGCGCATGAGCGCTCGCCGAAGAACTGGGCATCAGCATCGACCGCAAGTTTAACGAGCAGCTCAGAGCGTGTCGCGCGACGATTCTGCCCAAACGCATCTCGCGCACGGCGGCAAAACCGTCAGCGAAGCCGAGTTCGCCGAACTGACCCGCCGCAAAACGACAACTACGTGAGATGATTCAGGCAGTCAAACCCGAAGACGTACCCCGGCATTCTGCCGCTCGCTGGTGCCATTGAGGGCAAACGGCAAAAATCGCCCTCGCGTCCGCCAGTAAAACGGCCCGTTCCTGCTGGAACCATGGGGCTGACCCACTTTCGACGCCGTCGCCGACCCTGCCGCCGTCGCGCATTCCCAAACCCGCCCCGACATCTTCCTCGCCGCCGCCGAGGGGCGTGGGCGTGACATCCGCCGCTGCATCGGCATCGAAGACGCGCCGCCGGCGTCGCCGCCATCAAAGCCTCCAGGCGCCTTGCCCATCGGCGTGGGCAAAGCCGAAGACTTGGGCAGCGACATCGCGCTGGTGTCCGGCACCGCCGAGCGGCTCTACGCCTACCTGCAAAACGTGTGGACGCAGTCGGGCGGGTAAAGCGCGTCAGGTAAATGTGAGTTAAGAAAGGTCGTCCTGAAAACGGATAAAACGTTTTTCAGACGACCTTCGTTTAGTCTACTGCTGACAACAAAATTTGCCGCAACGGCTCAGAATGTGCGTTCTCCTGTTGGAGCGAGCTTTCAGAAGATTTTATGCGAAACCTAGAAACCTATAGTGGTTAAATTTAAACTCAGGACAAGGCGTCAGAAAGCCGCAGACGGGTACAGATAGTCGTGACAAGGCGAGGCAACGCCGTGCTGGTTTCAGAGTTAATCCACTCTCATGTCAGCCTGCTGACACTGCCTCTCTAACCCTCTCCCACGGGGAGAGGGAACAAAACGGCTGGAAATCCAAAATGAGCTGAGGTTCGGTATCCTCAATCCACCTCTCCCGCGAGAAAGATACAAGTGGCTGGGAATCCAAAAGCATGGTGGGTTTCAGCATCCTCAATCCTCTCCCGTGGGAGAGGGCTAGAGAGGGCAGCAAACCGCTCAGGTTTGCTTTTTGAGCAATCCTGGCGGAGCAGACCTCAACCCCTGCCTCCAGCATCCCCTGAGAAACCGCAACAATGCCAGCCATAAGAATCCTACGCCGATACAGCCCATGATCAGCATATGCCCCCAGACGGTTTCAATCCCCGCGCCGCGGAACAGGGATGTCTTGCGAGAATTTTGACGAAACTGCGTCAGCGGCCAATATTCGCTGATCGGTTGCGCCGCGTGCGGCATGTTGCTGCGCGGGGATGCGCCGCCGGCAAACAGGTTCATCACGATATACGCGGCAGCATCAGCATACCGAACTGTCCCCATCGTCGATGCGAGACGTGGCAATCATGATGCCCAGCGACGCCACCGAAAACAGGAACAACGCCAGCCCCTACCGCATAAAAGCGGCACCGAGCCGATGAGCGGCACGCCCATGCTCAAATGCACGATAAACCACAGCGACGACAATGCTGCCACCCAAATCACGGCGGCATTTGCCAGCACTGCCCATCATCAGTTCGAACGCATTGACCGGCATCACCAGCAAATGCTCGGATTGTGCCCGCGTTCGCGTTCGCGGATAACCGCCGCCCCCGTCAATAAAAATCAGCAACATACACGACATCGAGCCGATTTGCGAAGTCGGCATGAACCACGAGCTCTCGCCGTTGGGATTGTAATAAGTGTTAATGACGGGGCTGATTAACTCCGGTCCCGCAGTCGCCGGTGAATTCGTACTTTCGCGGTTGATAATTTGCGAAAGATACGACGCGCCCACCCCCGCCTGCGTCATTGACGTCGCATCAACCAAAAAGCTGCAAATCAGGATTGCGCCCCGCCGCCATGTCGCGCTGAAAATTGGGCGGCACTTCCAAAATAAAGGTGAACTCGCCCTTATCCATCAATTCGTCCGAATCCTCGCGCCGCACGTCCTCTACCGGTTTGAAAAAACGGATGCTGCACGGCATCGCGGATACGCATGGACAAAACCGAACGGTCTTGGTCGATGATGCCGACAGTGGCATTTTTCAAATCCGCGCCCACCTGCGCCATCTGATAAATCGTGGCGGTAGAAGATATGCCAATCAGCACCATCAGCACCGGATCAGTCAGCACGCTGCGGAACTCTTTGAGCATCAGGGTCAGAATGTTTTTCAGGGTACGCATGGGGATTCCTGTTGGTGAAGCTTGCCTCTCAAAGGTCGTCTGAAAATTGTCCGGCTGTTTTTCGGCTTTACAGCCTCGGTTTCCCCCATTAAAGAAGTCCGGCAGCAGGTTCGCCGTGTACACATTAACAGAGTCTGCTCCTAAAAATCCGTCGAAACGCAGCAGATAAAGTCAACGCGTATGAATCGGCTACCATGCCGATTGGTCAATCCGACTCGTTTAGTCAGACCGACAATGTATAATTATGTTTTCAAATAAGGTTATTTGGGATCAGCTTTGATTTCAGACGACCTATTTCATCAGCCCAATCTAAGGAACTGATGTCCGTCAAACCTTTTCTGCCTCGCCTGCTTCTTGCTTCCCCCTGCCGCTTTTGCCGGCAATCATCCCGCCATGAAAGCCCGAACCACGGGCAACCCCGAACTCGATGCCATCATAACCCGCCTGCAATGCCGTTATACCGGTTCGCGCAAATGTTTACTCCGCCTTTGTGAAGCAGGTTACAACGGCGAAGCGCCCTACCCTAAAAACCGTTCCTTCCACCTCTGCCGCGCAAAAACCTGACTCTGAACGGTAAAGAAAATGGACTGCAGCAACACGGAAAACGCAACCCGAAGCCCTTTGAATGGTCCTTCAAAACTGCGCGTAAAAATCCCAACCATATCAATATGGAATACCAAAGTTTGATTGCGCTTCAGGCGCTCATACCGGGTGGAATTTAACCGCAACGGAAAAACCGTCAAAATCATTCAAAGTTTACTCTCATAAGCGGATATCTATCCATATCGTGAAATTTGACGTTTGTGCAGCATCACGGTGGGACTAGGATTAAAACTGATACGGAATGGCAAACCCACTCTGTAGCAGTTTAATCAGCGAGTCCCACTTATTCCTGCCACGCCGCATCTACCGCCGCAAGCGCATGGATGGCGGTGCTGTCGAACTACGGGCAGCGGGCTGTCGGTTTCGTTCACAAGCAGGCAGATTTCGGTGCAGCCGAGTATCACGCCCTGCGCGCCTTCGCTTTTTCAGACGACCTATCACGTCGTAAAAGTAGCGGGCGGATTCAGGGGCGGATGCGGTTCAGGCACAGTTCGTCAAAAAATAATGCGGTGGATTTCGCTCTTGTTCGGCGGCGGTCGGGTTATGGTTTGTACGCCCTGCGGGAAACCCATGCGCTCCGTATAAAAACCGTCGCTCATGGTAAAGCGCGTACCGAGCAGGCCGACGGCGGACAAGCCCTGCCGTTTGATGGCGGCGGCGGTGGCATCGACGACGTGCAGCAAGGGGATGCCCGCCGCCTGTTCGATGGCGGGGGCGACTTTGTGCATGGTATTGGTGGCGAGCAGCAAAAATCCGCGCCGCCCGCTTCCAGCTTCCGCGCGCTTTGCGCCAACACGTTTCCTGCCGCCATCCAATCGCCGCTTTTCTGCAAACGGACGATTTCTTCAAAATCCACGCTGTCAAGTAGGATTTTGGCACTGCGGTTGCCGCCCAAACGGCGGTTGGTCTCGCGGTTGATGATTTGGTAGTAGACACGGTACTTTCGGGACTCATGCCGCCGATGATGCCTATGGTTTTTCATGTTTTCCTTTTCGTTTGATGTGTGAGTTAACCAATCCCTAGCGCGTCAGCACGAAGCTGTCGTCTATCAGCCGCCACACGCTTTTCTGCGGGCGTTTGCGCCAATACGATGCTCAACCAGTGTTCTTTGTTCATGTGGTAGGCGGGCAGGATGCCTGCCGTCGCGCGCTCATGCGCCGATGTGTTCAGGGGCGGCATTTGACGTTGACGATTTCCGTCAGACCGCCCTCGCCCATGCCCAGTTTTTCAGACGGCACGGGCACATACAGGCAGAACCATTTGCGGTTGCCCGTGTGGCGGAACACGGCAAAGTCGGGAGATTTTCGCCCACGGATATTCTGCCGCCGCCGCGCCGTAGCGTTCGGCCAGCCCGTCAAACAGGGTTGTTCGGTTCATGGCGTTTCTTTTCTTTAATAGTGGGCTAAGGTTCGGGGTGGGACATCCAGACCCGCCTGCTGAGTTTTCAGACGACCTCCTCACTTCTCCTGCTTTCTTCAACAACAGACACGCCAGAAATCAGGCTGGTGGCGGCAAAGGCGGCGATAGCGGCGTATTCGTGCAGCAGGTCGGCGGTGTGCAGCCCTTGTGAGACTGCCGACGCTGACGGTGTAGTACCACGACGACGGGAAGGTTTTGCCGATAATCAGCGCGCCGCCTTCCATGGTGGACAGAGGGTAGAGAAAGCCGGAATAGGTTTGCGCGGGAATCATGGTGATGATGGCGGTGGCGAAGATGGCGGCAAGCTGGGAGCGCACGAAGCAGGAAATCAAAAGCCCCAGCGCGGTACTGGCGGACACCATCAAGAGCGTGCCGACGGCGAGTCCTGCAACGAGCCTTTGAGCGGCACGCCGAACAGGTAAATAATCATCAGCATCATGGCGGCGAAATTGACCATGCCGACGGCGATATAGGGAAGCTGTTTGCCGATCAGATATTGCGCCACGGCGGCGGGCGATGCGTAGAAATTGGCGATGGAACCGATTTCGCGTTCGCGCACCACGCCGACCGCCGACATCATGGCGGGTATCATCATCAACACCAGCATCATCACGCCCGGAGCGATGGCGTTGATGCTGTCGAAATCCTGATTGTACATAAAGCGCGGTTCGATGCCGGCGGGGGCTTTGAGCGAAACGGGCAGCCCGCTTTCGGCGATGCGGTCTTTGGTGTAGGCGGTGATCAGGCTGCCGATGTAGCCGCGGATGTTGGTGGCGTTAAACGGCATGGAGCCGTCCACATAAAAACCGACTTCGGGTTTGAGTCCCGCGCGCCAAATCACGCCCGAAACCGCTCGGAATATCGATGACCAATATGGCGCCGGAGCTTTTTTGAGCACGGTGTCGATTTCGGCTTCGGACTGTATCGGCGGCTGTTGGAGGAAGTAGCGCGAACCGTCGAAATATTCGACCAGCTCGCGGCTGGCGGCGGTTTGGTCGCGGTCGTAAACGGCGAATTTCAGATTCCGCACGTCAAACGAAATCCCCCACGATACCGACGCCATGATAATCAGCGGGACCGAACACGGCGAAAAACAGGCGGATTTTTGTCGCGCAGAGCTCTTTGGCTTCGCGGCGGGCGAAAGTCCAAATCATGGAGAAGCGGTATTTGAAGCTTTTGGTGTCGGGCGTTGCGGACGGGGTTTCAGACGACCTCGGTTGTGTTTTTCTTGAAGGGTCGTCTGAAAACTCCGAATACCCGTCATCCGATTCCCCTTCCGCGTGCGTGGCGCCACACACCCTACGGCTCGGAGTTTCCGCCGGTAGGAGTGTGAACTTAGTTCACGCACGCCGTCTAGTATTTTTGGCGAAACTCACGTTGATCACTTTCAGAGTGCGCAGCCTCCTGACGGGACGACCTTCCCCACCTTCCCCGCCTTCCGCCTCAATCAAATACTGCACAAACGCCTCTTCCAAATCCGGCGCATTCTGCCTTGCCGCCAGTTCGGCGGGCGTGCCTACCGCCAATACGCGGCCTTTGTGCATAAAGGAAATGCGGTCGCAGCGGGCGGCTTCGTTCATAAAGTGGGTGGAAACGAAAATGGTGATTTTGTCTTCGCGGGAGAGTTTCAGAAGATGCCGCCAGAACATATCGCGGGCGGCGGGATCGACCCCCGAAGTCGGTTCGTCCAAAATCAATACTTCGGGGTGGTGCAGGCAGGCGGCGGCAAGTTGCAGGCGTTGGCGGATGCCCAGCGGCAGCGATGCGGGCGCGGTGTCGGCAACGTCCGCCAAATCAAACTGTTGCAGGGCTTCTTCCACCGCCGCCGCGCCTTTAGCGCCCATCTGGTAGAGTCTGGCGTGCAAATCCAGATTGCGGCGCACGCTCAGTTCTTCATACAGCGAAAACGCCTGCGACATATAGCCGACGCGCATTTTCGTATCCAAGCCGCCCGCGTCTATCGGCTTGCCCAACAGCGTGGCGGCGCCTTCGGTCGCTTCCAGCAGGCCGGTCAGCATTTTCATGGTGGTGGACTTGCCGCAGCCGTTGCTGCCGAGAAAGCCGAAAATCTCGCCTTTTTGAATGGTAAAGCTGACATGGTCCACAGCGGTAAAATCGCCGAAACGCTTGGTCAGCCCGTGCGCTTCCATCGCGGGCGGCGCATCGGGGTCGGGGACGAACGGCGTAATGTCCAAACCGCCCGAACCCTGCTGTTTCTCCGGCGGCAGCATTTTGACGTAGGCCTCTTCCAACACGTCGGTGCCGTAATCCGCCAGCACGTCGGCGGTAGGTTTGTTTTTCCAGCAGCCTGCCCGCGTCCATCGCCAGCAGCCGCTCGAAACGCTGCGCCTCTTCAATATAGGCGGTCGCCACAATCACGGTCATGCCCGCGTGTTCCCGCCGCAAATCGTCCACCAACGCCCAAAACTGGCGGCGCGACAAAGGGTCCACGCCCGTGGTCGGTTCGTCCAAAATCAGCAAATCCGGGCTGTGCACCAGCGCACAGCACAAACTCAGCTTCGCTTCATCCCGCCCGAGAGCTTTGCCCGCCGCCCTGCCGGAAAACGGCGCAAGGCGGGTCGCCTCCATCAGCCGCGCAATCTGCCGCGTGCGCTCCTGCCCGTCCAAACCAAACAGCCGCGCGTGGAAATCGATATTCTCACACACCGACAAGGTAGGATACAGGTTGCGCCCCAAACCCCTGCGGCATAAAGGCGATGCGGTGCGACAAATCCCTGCCGCACGTCCTTGTCCGCCATATCGCCGCCCAACACTTCCACCCGCCCGTCCTGAATCACCTTCACACCCGCCATCAGCGAGAGCAGCGTCGATTTGCCCACGCCCGTCCGGCCCGATCAAACCGACCGTCGCGCCTTTCGGAATGTCCAGCGACACATCGTCAAGCGCAAGGGTCTTGCCGTAGCGGTGGGAAAGGTTTTGGATGGAAACGGTGTTCATCAGAATTTCCTTAATCTGCTATTCGTTTTCAGACGACCTCAAGCCAACATCATCCCCAAAACGCTTCTTCAAACCCCTGCCGCGCATTCGGGCGGCAGTTCCCGCTACAGCAAACTCGTGCAATGCCGCACTCAATTCTGCAACCGTACAACAGCTCTTCATCATAAACCGCCCTGCCTCCGCCTGCCATTTCTGTTCAAAAATCATAAATGTCCAATAAAGTGTTTGCATCAGGGCAGCCACGGACGGCGCGACAAGGCGGCGTTTTCTTCCACCGTGCCGTAACCGGTCATCAGCCAATAAACAGGGCTGTCAGGTGAAGCGGTATCGGCAAAAAGAATCGAATCGTCAGACATTACGCCAAACACTGCCCATTCTTCGCGCCAGCCTTTCTATCGGCAGATATTGTTCGGCTTTGATGTCCCAGCCAAACGCCCAATCGTTCCAAATATCCGGCAGCCTTGCATAAGTCAGCCATTGCAAAAACAGGGTTTCCATTTCCAGCCAATCATCGGCAAGCGGGTTTTCACTCCGCCACGCGCCGTCCATATGGCGGTAAAACCCGTCCAACGCGCCCAAATCACAGATGCCGCCCGCCTTCCAACGGCGGCAATTCTTGCGGCTCTTGCCTGTAAGGAAGACCAAAAGTTTGGGCAAAGGTTTGAATCAGTTTATCGTTCATAGCATTGACCGTCATGTTACGCAGATACAGCGTTAAATTGATTTTGGATGGTTTGGGTCTCTATATTACTTTTCTTCAGCGGAAGTTTTTGCGAATTTTTCAGACGACCTCAACAGCGCTGCATGTAATGACGACACCGCCTGATTTATCTGAAAGGATACTACGAACAAAAAGGTCGTCTGAAAACCGTTCCTGGAAATTGAGGAAACCGATATTTCTCAGACGACCTTAACGATATTGGAACCGATACGCTTAACAACGACTTTTTCAGTCAAATATCGGATACACGGTTTACCACGCATTATTCCGCCAACCAAATCAGGCTGACCATGCGGCCGGTTTGTCCGTCGCGGCGGTAAGAGAAGAAAGTGTCGCGTTCCAAGACGGTGCAGTGTGTGCCGTCGTAGATCATGTCCACCCTTCGCGGCGCAGAACCAAACGCGCCAGTGCGTAGATGTCGGCAAGATATTTACCGCCGCCGATGTCTTCGAATGCGTCCGCCGCTCGGGCATGGCGTACAAATGCGTCGAACACGTCTTGTCCGACTTCGAATGCGTCTGCGCTGATGGCAGGGCCGAGATATGCCATGATTTCGACGGGCGCAACATTCATCGCGGCTATGGTAGTTTTGCAACACGCCGCCCGCCAAACCGCGCCAGCCGGCGTGTGCGGCAGCGACGACCGTACCGGCTTTATCGCAGAACAAGACAGGCAGGCAGTCGGCAGTCATCGCGGCGCAGGCGGCTTTGCCTGTGTTGTCCACCGAAGCGTCTGCGTCGGGCGTGTTGCCCAATGCGCCGGCAGCGTTGACGACGATGGTGCTGTGGATTTTGATTGAGGTAGGCGACAGGGCAGCCCAACCTGTTCCTGCACGATTTCACGGTTGCGGCGCACGGCATCAGGATCATCGCCGACGTGCGAACCGAGGTTCAGACTTTGATACACGCCTTGGCTCACGCCGCCGTTGCGGGTGGTAATCAGGGTTTTCACGTTGAGGCGCAGGCCAGTCGGCAGTCAGGAAATTTTGCCTTGCGGAACGTGAGGTTTAAGGTTTCTGTGATGGTTTTCATGTTTTTATCTCAAGTAAGGAAAGGTTTGAAAGGAATGCGTCTATCGGCTTTCGTATTAACGCATCTCACGACTCTAATAATTCTGTGTTTTCCAATCGGTAATAAAGGTCATAACCCCGACCATGCTTATCTTCTCTTGATTGGGCAGGAAAGCTGATACAGGCAAATTCTTTATTCTCGAAATATTGAACCAAATGGTATAGTTCCTCAAATCCGATTGATTCTGCAAATAACGATCAAATTCTTTTTAGCCGCAACCATTGCCAATAACAGCTTCCATCTAATCTCAAATAAATAATCAGATATAGCATCCTCTCCAAACTTTTTCCCTGATAACTCATGCCGGCACCTAAACTTCTCTACTTTAAATTGACCATTCAGTATGGCAAGTAAGCTTTTTTAAACGTATCGCCTGAATATTCCCATCTGCCTTAGGAAAGTAATCAAGGTCATTTTAAAATAATACAGTTGCGTATTAACGCATCCCCACTACTTCCAATAATTCCGTATCTTCCAGTCGGTAATCAAAACTCATAACCCTGACCATATTTATATAGTCCTCTATATGGAATTTCAAAAATATCCCGCCCACCATTTCATCTATTTTGGGTATAAAGCTGATATTGGCAAAATTCTCCATTTTCGGAAATATTTAACCAAATAATATAGTTTTTCAGATCCCATTTACCTTGCGAATAACTATCAAATTCTTTTTGTGCAGCAATTGCCAATAAAAATTCCGTCAATTTCAGATAAATCGTCTAATCTAAAAGCATCTCGCCAAACTTGCTCCTTATGACTCATCATCTCCTAGTTACTCGTTTTAAATCGACTCTCGATATATTGAATGCGATATTGGTCATGAAAAGTCTGATCAGACTCAGTTGTACAAACCGTTTTCACTCCAAAGGGCAGATTCATCTGCTTGGCAATATTTTTCAGTGGCAGCCGCGAAATCTTTCTTTTGTCTGACGGTTTGCTATAAATAAAAGTCAAAATTTGAACGTATGGTGCGGATACGGGCGGCGATATTCCAACGTAAAAAGATTCTCTGTAGCCTTTAAGCCTCCATCTGATTGCTGATAAGTGGTCATTTCTCAGAAAGAGGATATTCCATAACGATTTCGCTGCCTTCCCAATCGCGTCAGTACTACGTTTGACAGGGTCAGTATGCCAAGACTCATCCTGTAATTTTTCCAATGCTCTTTTTGGATGATAGAGACACATACGGAAGGGACAAAATCATTATCAAAAAGAAATGACAGGAAGAAGAAACCGGAGCCTATGTTCAGAATCTCCATATCCTCCATAATCAACATACCCACCCATACGGGTAGCGCAATCATGGAAACGATGGCAGCTTTAGTGGCAAGTCGATATGTTTTTCAGATCGACAAATTGCCGTAACCCGCCAGCCACTGCATTTTACCGTCCATTTGTGCAAGATTTACCAAACCGAAGAAGACACCTTAATCCTCACATAAACCACTTTCGACATCGTAGTCGTCTTCGTTCCAATCATCATCGTCATCCGTGCCGAGTTTGTCCTGCCATTCTTCGTTGCGTCAAAGATGAATCCAAGCCTGCTTCGAGGCGCAGGACGGAGAGCAAGTGGTAGATATCGTCGGGAATCGGGGCTTCAAAAGAGACGGTTTCGCTGGTTTTCGGATGGACGAAACTTAAGCGGTAGGCGTGCAGCCCGACGCGCGCCCAGACTTTTAACGGCTCTTTTTACCGGTTCGCTGCACGGATGGCGCAGGTTACCGTAAACAGGGTCGGCGGCAGCGGGGTGGTTGGCTTTCGCGCATAGGACGCGGACGCATTTGATGCGTCCTGCCCTGTTTCGAGCGAGCATTCGATGTAGCTGTGGGCGAGATAGCGTTCCAACACTTTGACGTGGGTCACGGCAGGTTTGTCGCCGACGTGACGACCGCCATTTTCAGGCGGTTGTGCGGATCGCGTCCGATTTTGCTTCGATTTTGCCGTCAAAAGGGACGATGCTCCGTTGGCGACGGCGCGGTAGATGCGTTTGACCGTACGCTCTTGAAGTTGTTGCACGAGGGAACTTTTGTGCGGGCAGGGTTTTGCGCGACCACCATCAGGCCGCTGGTTTCTTTGTCTACTATGCCC